>OHMP01001151.1_pt1 | contig 10717 bp, 7 predicted proteins | sample 1569341 | NCBI WGS metagenome assembly OHMP01 (sample SAMEA3879584, study PRJEB24766) | human gut metagenome | biome: human-associated habitat; feature: feces | place: USA | collected 1985/1987 | reverse complement strand
TGGGGAGTGCAGATGGTTGCGGTGGGCAGGCTGAAGAGGCAGCATAGCGAGCAGCAGCGAAAGCGTTTGATGAATTTCCTGTCCGCTGGCCCGTTCTGCTTGCTGCACTGTTTTTAGTTCGCCCCTCCTCTCATATCCGGCAAGGTCGGTCTGAGTCCCCGAAACCGGGGACCCAGTGCCAGCCTGCTGGTTTCCTGCCATCTCATATCCAGAGTTCGGCCGTTCCCTGTGAAAATCGTTGCACAGGGCTTCTCCTATCTCCCAATACGCATCGGATGTAGTCGTATTGTTTAGCCGCGCATAAAGCGCAAGCATACCGCCATGCTCATCACAATAATTGCACCGCCAGACATTTTTGACGAAATTCACATTCATCTTGCCGCGGCGGTCACCACAAAACGGGCAATCCACATATACACTGTTTGCCTGTCGGCGTCTGATTCGTAGATGTAGAAGTTCCACTACATCCATAATACCGAACGGAAAATCTCCTGGATATGAGTCCATCTGTTCTCCCTCCCTTCTTGGCCCCATAGATGGGGCTGCTTATCATCCGGCTTTCTGTGCGGCCATACCATCGAGCATGATCTGCGCCGCAGCACGAACGATATTGTTGGTGCTCTTGTTGCCTGGGGTGAGGTAGAATTTCAGACTCACCGGACGCTCCTTGGCAACTGTTGCCATGGTCTTTCCTTTGCTCAGACCGCTATCCACCACCACATTCTGCGCTTCTTCAAAGGTCATTACCTTCAAGATGTCTTCTACCGGAGTGCTCTCCGTATAAGAAGGCGCCACAGGCTGATCGGGTGCTTCCTGTTGGACAACAGGCGCCACAGGCAGTTCTTCCGGTTCATCCGATTGGAATACGGAGGCGGCCGGCTGCTCAGACGCATCATCCTGTTTTGGACTGCTATCCAATGTAACCTCGCGGCTCGGTACCGGCAGCTCCATATTGGGAGCATTCTCCTCTACCTTGCCGGCAGGCAGTGTATCCATATTCTCCTTCTCTTCTGCAGCCATCTGCTGGACAGTGGGCTGTACCGGAGAAACCGGGGACTGTTCATTCTGAACCGGCTTTGCCGCAGGTTTCTGAATAGGCGCCGGACGAGCAGGCGCATTACGGCGCTCTACGGCGTTCTGAGGCGTTCTCTCCAGCTGGGCATGAACTTCCCCACCAGATTGCCGCAGCGCCGCTCCAGGGTCTTCTACGGGCCTCTGCGCCGCATTTGGCATTGGTTGCCGGATAGGAGCCGTCCCGGAAAGCGGAATACTGCTTCCAAACACCTTGCCCGTACTGTCAACAGCAACATCGGCAAACTGCAGACCGAAGCCGGCATCCGACAGCGCAGCACTCAATGCCTCATCCTGGGCAGCCTGTACATAGTCGGTATCTTCTTCTGCACTGTGTTGCGAGATGTAACTGCTGATAGGCTCTGCATCACTGCGGTCCAGATAGACTCTGGCCTCCATAATCGCAAGCTGTTCCGTGATCCGCAGAGTAGTCAGTTTCATGCGGCCCTGGGGGTGACGCAGGCGAAACCACAGCTTCTGATAGGGCAATTCCAACTGCAGCATTTCCTCATTGGTTTTTCTGGACACCTTATGACGCAGAAATTTGAGCGGGTCAAAGCCCGGCACCTTGTTCAGTTCTGCCACTGCCGGAATTGTTTTGTACATCATAGGCATCGGATTACTTTTTTCGTTCATGTTGGAAACTCCTTTCTGACATAAAAATAGGAGACGCCAAGTGCCATTTCTGCACCTGACCTCTCTTTTTTAACTTGCGTTCTTTAATTGTTCTTCCAACGCAGCCGGAATGGGGATACCGGCTTTCTTTGCGTAGGCTTTGAAATACATCTGAATACGCATACCCAGCAGCGTATTCCGCTTGCCGATCTCATTACGATGGATTGCCATAAACAATACCTGTTTCTGCCCAATCAGCACCACCCGCTTTTTGGCACGCGTGATTCCGGTGTAGAGCAGATTACGGTACATCATGATGGTGTGCGCTTTGAGCAGCGGCATAATAACGGTCTCATACTCAGAGCCCATAGCCTTGTGGATCGTAGTAGCATAAGCCAGATCCACATTGCTCAAATCATCTACGCCGTATTCCAGTGTTCTGCCAGCGCCAAAATCCATGCCGATTTTTTTACCCTGGTCAGTGTCCTTAATATACCGGATGAAGCCCAAATCACCATTAGATACCTTTTCTGTGTTCTTGGTCTGCATGATGCGGTCATTGATCCGGAATATCTTGGGGCCGAACTTGATTTCCTCCTCCGCAGAGCGGAATGGGTTGACCAATTCACGAATGGTCTCATTCAGCTGTTCCGACGACGCGGCGCCTTCTGAACGGAAAGGTGAAAGAATCTGCACATTCTCAATGCCACTCTCCTGTATCTCCAAACAATACCGTTCTGTAATCTTTTCAGCGGTGTCTTCCTGACTATCACCAGACACGAAAACAAAGTCCGGTCCGTAAAACAGTTTGGTATTGCCCTCGTTAATAAATTTGGCATTATAGGCAATCAGACTATCCTTCGACTGACGGAAAATCTGATCCAGCACCGTTACCGGGACGATTTTGGTTTCGATGATTTCACGAAACACATTTCCGGCTCCTACGCTCGGAAGCTGATCTGGGTCGCCTACCAGTACGATTCTGGCATTTATCTTCATGCGTTCAAAAAATTTCTCAGCAAGCCACATATCCACCATGGAAAACTCATCCACAATGATTAAATCGGCCGACAGTGGCTCTGACTTTCTGTTCCGGCTACCCTCATCCTCTTCACTGGTCAGTCCCAGACCACTGTGTAATGTTCGGGCATCCTCAAAGCCGGTACTCTCCGACATCCTGCGGCTTGCCCGACCGGTAGGTGCCATAAGAGCAATTTTGCCATCAGGGTGTAGCCGCCGGTAAACCTCAAGTATCGTCCGTAGCACTGTTGTTTTACCAGTACCAGGAGAACCCGTAATTACTGACAAGCCATGCCTAAATGCTGCATAGACCGCAGCCTCCTGCTGTGCAGACAAGCGTAGTCCCATTTCAACCTTGACCTGTTCCAGCACCGGCGCAATATGCTCTACTGGCATCTGGGCGACCAGACGCTGGGCGATCCGGCGCGCCGTTTCGTCCTCTTGGGCAAACACTCTGGGAAGATAGATATTATCCTTCACGGAAACGATTGCTCCATTCAGGATCATTTCCTGCATCATATCCCTGACTTCCTGCTGATGCAGGCGAAGCTCCGGTACAGGTATCTTCTCATTGAGCAGTTTCAGCGCTGATTTCTCCAGTTCTTCAGAACTGATGTACAGATGGCCTCGTTTACTCTTGCCCTCATCCAGCGCACAAAAAACAGCCCCTTTGATACGCATAGGGTCATGGAGATCGCTCCCGCTCTTTTGTACGATTGCATCTACCCGCCGAAATCCAAAGCCGGAGATCTGGCAAAGCTCAAATGGGCTCTTTTCCAAAATCTCTACGCTGGTCGGGCCGAAATATTGATATATTTTCAATGCCGTCTTGGGAGTAATCTTAAACGGTGCCAGCAAGGTCATAATTCCTTGGAGCATACGGTTTTCTGCATAAGAAGCTTTGATGTCCTCCAATTTATTTTCCGTAATGCCCCGGATCTCCAACAGCCGCTCCGGCTGGTGTTCCAGAATATCCAGTTTGTCCACACCGAACCGCTCCACAATGTCTGCGGCGGTTTTGGGACCAATCCCTTTGATAAGCCCGGAGGCAAGATAGCCCTCTACGCCGTTTTTTGTTCTGGGCACAATTTCACGCCACTGCTCCACCTGGAGCTGGACACCATACTTGCCCTTTGTCCATTCACCATCCAGTTCCAACTCTACCGCATCTGTCCGTGGAATCTCATACCCCACAGCTGTAAAGCGGATCAAATGGTCTTTGTACCGTCTGTTTGACCTGGCCTCGGCTGGCACGCTCTGGTCTGCGGTCTTTACACTGACGATGCAAAACTTATTGGCAGGATTATAAAAAATCGTCCCGTCGTAGATTCCAATACAATTCATCCTTTTTCACCTCACTAAGCGGCCTCCATAATCGAGGCTCTAACGCTGAACCGTCTGGATTCGGATACTGTAACAAACTGCTCGTAAATATCCGGATGCTCCAGTTTCAACCGAAGCAGGTTATCCTTGTCGATGATGGACTTGCGAACAGGGGTATAGGTAACCGTATAGTTCACTCCCTCCTGCTCACAGACTGCAGTGCAGCTGGTACCCATTTCCGCAATCAACAGCGCCTTCAGACGCTGAATATCCTTGTCGATTTCTTTGGAGTACACCTCTGCATTTTTCTTTTCATCCAGAAGCCGCAAATACTGCATGAGTTTTGCAGTCATATCCAGGTCGAGTGCAACGGCCGGGGCATTTTTATCTGCCGGGCCAAAGTGTTTGCGTGCGCTCTCAATAATCAAGGCCCCACTTTCTGTATAGGGCGGCGGCACATGGCGCTGCACATGGTTTTCCCAGAAATACTGCTCCAAAAAGACCATCTCAGCCTCATACTCGAAATCACGCTTGACCTCCCGGATAATAACTTCCTCCTCGTTGTTACCATACAGGCAGCAAAAGAAACATCGGTCAATATCCGTTACTGCCATATAATGACGCCCCTGAGATTCATAGTAGACTGGAACAGTCTCCTTCCCATTCATCCACCAGTTATCTCTGGCATTATAGTTTGTGGTCTTGATCTCAAGGATCGCTGTGGTGCCATCCGGCAGTTCCACAAAGTAGTCCACATCAGCCAGCATCCAAGGATACTGTGGGTGCTGGAACATCTTTTTGATTTGGTAGACCCGATATCCGGTTTTCCGCTCGAATATCTTTGCTACCAGAGGCTCCAGCAAATGCCCCATTTCCATGGCAACCCAGTTGCCCTCATCATCTTCCACTGACGCTATGTTCAGTTTGTCGTAGTACAAATCCCTGGCTGTCCGGAATGGAGAAGTGCCAAAGATCGCCGATACATCGCTGCCGCCGATTCCACGGCGCCGGTAATCCAGCCAGTCTTCTTCCGAAAGATCTGCCGTTTCTACCAGCACCAGCGGTTCATGCCGCTTTCGTTCAGCACTATTGCTGCCGGACATATCAAATCCCCCTTCGTGATCTTCGGGGCAAAATAACTGCCCTCGCCATTGGTGCAACATTTCGGGGCCGGAGCGAAGATACTGCCTGTCTCTTCATCTTCCAGTCCGTGGAGTGTGCCGGCTTGACCCGCCGACCATTCTGCTTTCTTTTCTGCTTCACATTCATGTACATGACCTGCCTTTCTCAGTTTTGATTTATCCTTAAAGCCCTTTCAGGCTTACAGGCAATAAAAAAGCGAGAATGACAGACGGCATAAAGCCTGGCGTCCATAGTTGCCTATGAACCGATGTCATTCTCGCAATGGTGGGTAAATCCCGTAAAATAAAAAAAGCCAGCAATATACCGGCCTGAAAAGGCGCAGTGATACTACTGACACAAGTACAAAATTAACAGCGTGTGCAATGCAGTCATTACTCCGCAACACAAGCCCTAAAGCCTGTGTACCCTGACGGGCAACGCACAAAAATCAATTACATTGCAATTTTAACACAATATATAGTGCTTGTCAATTCAAACATTCTATATATTGATTTTTGGATTTTCTTTAAATTTTCTTTCCTCTTTGCAGAAGTTCTTTCTTCCCCGCCTATTTATAGGATGTATCGGATCATTTGGTAATACCGGATGATCCCTACGCTCTTTTAGTACCTTGACAAGTTCATAACCTCTATGGGGAGTTATACAGGAATTCTGGACAGTGTGCGATGACCACAGAAGCGCGCCCATAATCGAAGTGCTGCACAGCAGCAGCCTGAAATACACGGCAGAACCGTTCTGGCGTAGGAAATGGCCCCATTAGAGTTCTTTTGTTATTTCAATACCTCCTGACCTCAAGACCGTTTTCATTGTTTTTGTTGAAAACCTTCTTCTACAAATCGTAAGGGATCATTGTAATCGAAAAAAGGAGGACGATTATGGAGAAAAGAAAACCGAATGACCTACCGCCGGAGCAGTGCTTGGCTGTTGATACCGATACCCTTTGCAAACTGTTGTGCTGTGGAAGGCACACTGCAGTACAGATTGGGGATCTTGCCAATGCACGCATTACTATGAACACCCGTGTCCTATGGAGTGTCCAGCGTATCAAAGAATATCTTTATGATATTTCCGGCTAAATAACCATGCCAGTAAGGCGCACTACACTTTTATAATCAGGAGGTACCAGTAATGGCAAAAGTGAGAAAAGACAACAAAGGACGAAATCTTCGGCCCGGAGAAACACAACGGGCAGATGGCAGCTATATGTATGTCTACAAATTAGGCACTAAAAAGAAATATCTTTACGACTCCGATCTCGCAAGTCTTCGTGTCAAAGAAAAGCAGATCAACAAAGATAAGGATGATGGCATCCGTACTCAGGAAGCCATGAAGCTTACCCTGAATGATATGTTCAAGGTCTACATGAATAACAACATCAAACTGAAGCCCTCTACCAGAGCAAATTATCTTTACCTGTGGGACTTCTATGTGAAAGAAGAGCCTTTCGCTAACATGCCTCTGCCACAAATCCACAGAAGTGATATTCTCGCGTTTTATACCAAACTGCTGAAACACGGCTTTGCTATCAACTCACTGGAGAGCATCAACACCATTGTTCACCCTACGCTTGAAATGGCCGTGGACGACGATTACATCCGCAAAAATCCCAGCAAGGGCATTTACCGCAAGCTCAAGACGGATGGCAGCGCTCCAAAGCCTAAACGGCGGATCGCACTCACAAAAACGCAACAGCAGAATTTCCTGCGTTTTATTGCCAAGTCCCCTACATACAGCCATTGGCTCCCCATCATGACTGTGCTCCTTGGAACAGGAATGCGTGTAGCAGAATGTACCGGCATTACCAAAAGCGATATTAACTTGAGCGAAAACACAATCTCGGTCAACCACAACTTAATCTACCGGGTCATTGACGGAAAAGCCGGATTTCACATTACCACTCCCAAAACTGAGAGCGGTACACGAATTATCCCTATCCTCTATCCAGAGGTGGCCGAGCAGCTTCGCCTCCAGATTGAAACCATCGACGCATTGTATCCAGACGATCAACTGGTGTTAGGAGGAGTTCACGGTTTTGTTTTCCGCAACCGAACCGGCTCATTCATGAGCGCCCACAATATCAATCGGGCGATTGAGAGAATCAGCGTAACTTACAACATGGAGGAAATGGATCAGGCTGAACTGGAAGACCGTGAACCGGATCTGCTCCCTCATTTTAGTGTTCACAACTTGCGGCACACCTTCTGTACCCGGCTCTGCGAAAGCACCAACGATGTTAAATTCATTCAGCAAGTCATGGGGCATGCCGATTTCTCTACTACAATGGACATCTACACCCATATCACACAAGAGAATATGCAGGAGAAGGCAAAAAACATTAGTGTGAACATGAAGCTGATGTAAAAAGAAAGGCGAATCTGCATTTTATAAGCAGATCCGCCTTTCATATTGCTTCATCCGGTTTCGTAGGGTCTCGCGCAAAAGTTGTAGAAAAGTTGTAGTAACGCGATTTTTTGTAGTAAATGACCTCTTTAGTACAGCTTTGCTCCTGCCGGAATACTGTCATCCAGCATCAAAAGATTTAAGCCTTCCCGTCCGTCATACTCGTACACTGCGGAAATCAGCATACCCTCGGAATCAATCCCCATCATCTTTCTCGGCGGCAGGTTTGTGATTGCCACACAGGTCTTACCAACCAGCTCTTCCGGCTCGTAATACTCGTGAATACCGCTTAAAATGGTGCGGTCCTTGCCGGAACCGTCGTCCAGAACGAACTTCAGAAGCTTTTTGCTCTTCTTCACTGCCTCGCACTCTTTTACCTTCACTACTCTGAAATCAGATTTTGCAAAGGTATCGAAATCTACGAACTCCTCGAACAGCGGCTCAATCTTTACCTTGGAAAGGTCAAGCTGTGCGCTTGCTGCGGACACACTTGCAGCCGGTGCTGCAACGGAAGGTGCAGCCTTCTCTGCCTTGCTGTCGTTCTTCTTTGCGTCTAAGGACTTCATTGTCGGGAACAATAATACGTCTCTGATTGCAGGACTGTTTGTCAGAAGCATAACAAGACGGTCAATACCATAGCCGATACCGCCTGTCGGAGGCATACCGATTTCCAGCGCATTCAGGAAGTCTTCATCTGTGTGGTTCGCTTCCTCATCTCCTGCGTCAGCAAGAGCATCCTGTGCTTTGAAACGCTCTCTCTGGTCAATCGGGTCATTGAGCTCGGAATATGCGTTACACATTTCCCATGTATTGATGAACAGCTCGAAACGCTCTACCTTATTCGGATCAGAAGGTTTCTTCTTTGTCAGCGGAGAAATCTCGATCGGATGATCCATGATAAAGGTTGGCTGGATCAGTTCTTTCTCACAATATTCCTCGAAGAACAGGTTGATGATATCACCCTTCTTATGACGTTCTTCATATTCAATATGATGCTCATCTGCAAGCTTCTTAGCTGCTTCATCATCTGCAACTTCATCAAAGTCAATTCCTGCATATTTCTTGATCGCATCATTCATGGTCAGACGTTCAAAAGGTTTGCTGAGGTCGATCTCGATACCATTGTAGGAAATCTTCGCAGAACCACAAACCTTCTCTGCCAGATAACGGAACATAGACTCAGTCAGTTCCATCATGCCTTCATAATCTGTATATGCCTGATAAAGCTCCATCAGTGTAAACTCCGGATTGTGACGGGTATCAAGACCCTCATTACGGAATACACGTCCGATCTCATATACTTTTTCAAGTCCGCCTACAATAAGGCGTTTCAGATAAAGCTCCAGAGAAATACGGAGCTTCAGATCCTCGTCAAGTGCATTGAAATGTGTTTCAAAAGGTCTTGCAGCGGCTCCGCCTGCATTGGAAACAAGCATAGGAGTTTCCACTTCCATAAATCCTTCGCCTGCCAGATAAGTACGGATAGCGCTTAAGATTTTGGAACGTTTGATAAATGTATCCTTTACTTCCGGATTCATGATAAGATCCACATATCTCTGACGATAACGAAGATCTGTGTTTGTCAGACCGTGGAATTTCTCCGGAAGAATCTGGAGGCTCTTGGACAGAAGAGTAACCTCTGCAGCATGAATAGAGATCTCGCCTGTTTTTGTGCGGAAAACCTCTCCTCTGATGCCGATCACATCACCTACGTCAAGTTTTTTGAAATCTTTATAAGCTTCTTCTCCCAGGCTGTCTCTTGCCACATAAGACTGGATGCTTCCCTCCAGATCCTGTACATGACAAAAAGAAGCTTTTCCCATTACACGTTTGGACATCATACGGCCCGCTATTGTAACTGTCTGACTTTCAAGCTCATCAAAATGATCTTTAATTTCCTGGCTATGATGTGTCACATCATATTTTACGATTTTGAAGGGATCTTTCCCGTTTGCCTGCAGATCTGCCAGTTTTTCCCGGCGTACCTTCAGCAACTGGTTCAGATCCTGTTCCTGCTGCTTCTTCTGCTCTGCCACTTCCGTGCCTCCTTGTTTTTGTAAATATTCTGCGTTTGCTTCCTTCGTGCTTTTCTTCCTTCCTCTCATCTCCGAAATTTCCCTGCTTCGCAGGAAAACGTCCTTGCGGACTTCCTATTTCGTCGATGTATGCTCGGGTGAAAGAAAATACTCACTTCGTTCGTGCTTTCTTTCCTTCCTCGCTACACGTTGCGCTGGATTTCCAGAACTTTGTACTTCATGATTCCCGCAGGCATTTCAACTTCCACAATATCCCCTGTATGAGCGCCGATCAGCGCTTTTCCTACCGGAGACTCATTGGAGATTTTGCCTTCCAGGCTGTTTGCCTCTGTGGAACCTACGATTTTTAATTCCATATCTTCTTCAAAGTCATAGTCATGGACTTTTACCTTACAGCCTACGCTGATACGGTCCAGATCCACCTCGTCCTCAACAACGACTTCTGCATTCTTCAGTATTTTTTCAATTTCTTCAATACGTGCTTCGATGTCTCTCTGTTCATCTTTCGCTGCATCATACTCTGCATTTTCCGAAAGATCGCCCTGCTCTCTGGCTTCTTTGATTTTTTCAGCTACTTCTTTTCTTTTTACTACCTTTAAATCATGCAGCTCTTCCTCTAACTTTTTAAGTCCTGCATAGGTTAGTAAGTTTTTCTTTTCTTCCATATTACCTTACTCCCTTTCAATATCCGTAGACTATTGGACATCAGCTCCCAGATACGTAATACCGCCCAAAAGGCAGTCTTATTCTAGGATATTCACAATTTCAGTATTATACCCAAAACCTCAGCTATTGTCAAGGTTTTTACTCCATTCTCCCGAGGAGCTTTTCCAGCTCTTCATAACTGCTCACAAGATTCGTTTCCCGCCGAAGCGCTGCGCTGTGGCGCATTCCTGCCGTATACCATGCCACATGCTTACGCATCTCTCGAATGCCTGTAAATTCGCCTTTTAAGTCAATCTGCATTCTGGCATGGCGAAGGATCATTTCCCGTACTTCTTCCACAGACGGACGAGGAAGTTTTTCCCCTGTCTCAAAGTAATGGTTCAGTTCCCGGAAAAGCCACGGATTTCCTCTTACCGCTCTTCCTATCATCACACCGTCGCATC
>OHMP01001144.1_pt1 | contig 10766 bp, 14 predicted proteins | sample 1569341 | NCBI WGS metagenome assembly OHMP01 (sample SAMEA3879584, study PRJEB24766) | human gut metagenome | biome: human-associated habitat; feature: feces | place: USA | collected 1985/1987 | reverse complement strand
TAAATTTATCGTCTGTAAAGGTTTGCAGGATATTCTTTTATTTCTCTTTGTTCTTATCAGTGATTACACTTGTTCTTGCAAAGAGTGTCGGAAACGTAAGAAACTGGATTACAATCGGAGGGGTGTCGCTGCAGACAACAGAATTTATCAAGTTTTTGTATATATAAGATTCCTTCTTGCAACCCGAATGTTGCGGCATCCAAATCGGCAGATACCCAATACTTATACAAATCATATAATCTGATTTCACTTCTACGGATAGAAGCGGACTGCCTTCCGGTAGATTGTAAATCTTTCAGGAAAAGACGAAAGGGATAACCTTTTTCCCCACCGAACTCATACGGCTTTTTGAGTGTCCGTGCTCTTACCTCATTCGATTCCAACAACTGGTTTAAAGCGTCAATATGCCGGTAACGCAGTTTTTCCCGTACTGTTAGGGTCTGGTAATCCCTATTCAAGAACCTATATTGAAGAAACTGATACCCCACGGAATTATCATATTCCGCTATTTTCTTCTGTTCCATGAAGTGCGCCAATTCATTATAAGTACGATTGTACATTTTGAAACTTCCTTGTTTGTAACCTCTTGATTGCAAGAAAGACATAACACGCTCTCTTAGTAAATCTAATTTTCCTATTCGCATAATAAATCATGATTTAAAAATGGATAAAGACAAAAGTATTATGCGAAGATGTTATGTGAATAGTTTCTTCTGAAATATTTGATATTCTTATAGTTGGTTGTTAGCAATATGTAAGATTAATGTAAACTTTACATAATTATTCCCTATACATAACATAGCTTATGTAAATCTTTGCATAAGTTATGAAAGTGTCAGGTTTGTAGCCATAAACGACCATACAGCGGTCATAACGGGCGAATACAACTTTGAACAGGTAAAGGTGTGGTTAGAGAAATACACGTCCATAAGGAGCCTTAAAACCAGTTGATAGAGAACGGCGGCTGTTTGCCGCCGTTACTTTCTTCCGTGAGCCTGCCAGCGGGTGAAGAAAGTAACAAAGAAGCCGTTCGTTTCCCTATCATGGAAACAGCCCGCCGATGCTTCCCGGCGGGCTGTCTGCTGGCATTTACGCTTTGCGTATCATTAAACGAATATCACAGCTACAAATCCTCACAGTGAATAAATTTTACACTAAGTATGCACACGGTTTCTTCTTCCTCGATGTCGTATTTCCAAGTCCGCTTATTGACAAGCATTTCCGTGTCGCTGTCAAACCATTCCATAACGGGCATATCTTCTTCTTCGTCCACCCATTTGAAAACCTGATTGGACGGTATTTTCCACAATTCAGCCCTGTCACGTGCGGAAATGCAGTCCTTATCCACGATAATGATGTCACCTACTGCCGGAACCGTATCTGTTTCCAGCGTGGTTTCTATATACCACGAGATACCTTTTATATCCAATTCTATTTTTACCATGTCATTTTATTGTTAGGGGGTTATTGTTTCCGTTTCTTCTTCGCTGTTGTCATTATTAAATGATAGTGTAAGTTGCTGCATCTGCCCGAAGCTGTCGATGATATAAATGTCAATCGTCTGCTGGTCGGTCGATGCCGAGGTGTAGTAGAGCCGGAACGTTTCTTTCTCCAGCGGATAAAGGTCATTGGGTAGGAACACCGTACCGTTGTCCATTTCCAGCTTCCCTTTGCCGTCCGGCTGGAAATAGCGTATCTGATAGGTAGTCGGTTGGTAATAGCCGCCACGCACCAGTTGGCAGCGTATTTCGGCGGTTTCCCCGACTTTTAGTTTCTTGGGTACTGGCAGCGTTTCAATGCTGAACGGGTACGCCTGCTGAATATCCAAGCTGTCATTACAGGCGGCGACAAGTACAAGGGCGGCCACGATGTAGCAGCCCATGATGATTTTATACATTACATTTTTCATATACATTATTATATAGCAATCAGTTGATAATGAATTTCAGTCCCAAAGATACCTGCGTATGGAACTTGCCTATGTCCGAGCCGAACAACGCCCGTTCCCTTGCATTGACAAGCAAGGCTATCCGGTCTGTCAGGTAGGCTTCCAGTTCCAGCGTGAGCGCACCGCCGTAAATAAAACAGTCCTTATCCAGCAGTGTAGAGCCGTCCGGCAATAACTTTTCGCTTTTGTTGCTCACTTCATACCCGGCGAGAGCCGACAATCCCAGCGAGAGGAAAAAGGTCTTTCGCCTGTCCGATAGGAATTTCAGGTAATAGCCGCCCTCTGCGGTGAACTGTTCTACGGGTATCTGCATATCCTTGTAGTCATACTTCTTGTGCAGGTATTCGCCGCCAATCACCCAGCGGTTGGCGTTCTTGGTGTAAACGCTGTATGCCGCCCCGATGTGGTAGGCGAAATCCGTGTTATCATTCCAGTGTACACCGTCTGCCATGCCCACCGTAATCTGCAAGCCTTTCATGCCCGGCAGGTATCTTTGTGCGTGTGCCTGGTTGAAATGCAGGCACAGCGCAAAGAGTATTCCGATAAATAGAAACCGTTTCATCCCTATTTGATTTTTAGTTCGTTAATCACTTCCGCATTCACGATGTCGGCGTTCTCCACCCGGATAACCTGATGCCGCCCGCCGTCCTTTTCGTAGAGTTCCACTAACAGCAGCTTGTCGTCAGGAATGGTGAACTTCGGCAGGGCATACACAGTGCGGACGGTACTTTTCCCGGCAATCTCTATCACCTCGTTGTAACTGCGTACCGCATCCAGCACCGTTTCCTGAATAGCCGTGCGTTTGGGTACTTTCTTATCGACTATCTTAAACTTGATGAAGTCGGTATCGAAAGGCACGTTGGAACTGTTCTTCGTCTGCGTGTGTACATAGAGCATCCCGTTATAGGTGTAAATTCCCTTGATTAAGAACTGTATGCCGAAACGCTTGCTACCCAAGTGGCGCACTTTCCGGTCATTGTTCTTGTAGATGCTCTGCATTATCAGCTTCACCAGCAGCGGGCTTTCATTGCCCAGTTCCCGGAAATAGATATTCATGCGGGTATGCGAGAAGTCGGACGTATCTTCATTTTCCAAGAAGTCTTTCATTTCGATGTTGAGCATTTCCGGTTCACGGGCGTACTTGGCGTTGAATGAAAAGAAACTGCCGTCCTCGCAAATGACGGAAAAGTTCGTTTCGCCCGGGAAGCCCTCTGTCGTGGCTTTCACCCGGATTACGTTCTCCGCACCGTCCGCCTTGCCCGCTATGATATGGTTGCTTCCCAAATCCACATAGCGGACGGCGGCGGGGAAGATGATATGCACCGTCTTGGCAAAGGTCACTTCCACGCCGTAGGGCGTTACCATTTGTCGGTACGGGAGTTTCCGGGTAATCCCCCGGTACAAGTCGTTGCCAGCCGCATACTTCACGGTGTCGGTTTCCTGTGCGTTTGCCGCACACACGCCCAGCAAGAGGGCGAACATTACAAAAATCTGTTTCATTGTCAATTAAAATTTTAACGGTTGATAAAATGGTTATTGCTGTTTGGCGTAAAGCATCACCTTGTACCCGGCTTTCAGCTTCACTTTCACGGTTCGGAACTTTTTGGCGAGGTAGCCGGACGTTCCTTGCAGCAAGCCCCTTGTCACGTCCATAGCCACCTGCTGCCCGGCACTTTGGGCAAAGGAAATGCTTGTACCCAGCCCGCTGCCGATGTTCGCCATAGCTTCGTTGAACGCTTCCTGCTCCATTGAGGACGGGATGGACAGCCCCTTTTGCCCGTCCGTGTCGAACACGGCGTGTTCCACCGGGATGATGTTGCCCGCATACTCAATAGAGGACACCAGTATGTCGAGCCGCTCGCCCTGCACTTTTGCCGTTCTAGCTACAAGGGTATTCTTTGGCACAACGATGTTCCCCGCCTGCATGGGTTCAAGCAGCCGGAGTTTCACCGCCTGCCCGTCTGTCAGGGTTTGGGCTTGGTGGATGCAGGTGGCTACCGTGTTCTTTCCCATAGCGTAGCCCGTGCCTACCGCCGTGTTGAAACCGTAGTTGCGTGGCTGGCTGTAAGCCCGGATAAAGTCGGCATCGCTCATGGGCTGCTATTTATATATAAGATTGATATATTCATGTAGAATACATTCTTTTTTATTCATTTGATAGCGTTAATCAAAATTACTTTTGTATTTTTGGTCAACTTAAAAACTTAGTAATATGATTCAAAAGTTTACGATTAAAAACATCGCCACTTATAATAAAACCGGAGTAGAATTTGCTAATCTTCGAAAGATAAACTTTATTTATGGTAGTAATGGGTGTGGAAAAACAACCATCAGTAACTTTTTGGCATTTCCGCAGAATGAAAATTATGCGGATTGTGAATTGGCATGGAAGGATGATATACCTTTGAAAACTTTGGTATATAATCGTCAATTCAGAGAAGAAAACTTTGGAAAAGGAAATATAAATGGGGTATTTACATTAGGGCATGCCACTAAAGAAGAACTTGAAATCATAGAGAATAAGAAAAAAAGCTTGTCTGTTTTGATTGAAGAAGGGAAAAAGCAAAGGAGCAGTTGGGAAAAATTAAAAACAGACTTAAAAACTGTTCAAGAAGAGTTTCGTGATAAAGCTTGGCAGCAAGTTTATAAGAAACATGAACGTAATTTTAAAGAAGCTTTTAGAGGATATTTGTATAAGCAGACTTTTATGGATAAACTCATAGAAGAATATGATAATAATTCTTCTGAACTTATCGAATTGGAGTATCTTCAAGAGAAATATAAAATTGTATTTGCAAGCAATGTCCAGTCTTTACCTCTTTTGCCTGTTATTGGTGATAATGACATAGGCACTATCGAACAAAATGAAATATGGAACAAGAAAATAGTAGGACATGCGGATATAAATATCGGTAGCCTTATTCAAAGGCTTAATATTAACGACTGGGTAAATGAAGGTCGTAAGTATCTTCAAGAGGATAGTCTGATATGTCCTTTTTGTCAAAAAGAAACTATCACTGAAGAGTTTAAAAAGCAATTGCAACTCTATTTTGATGAAACTTTTACAGCAGACTGTCAAGCAGTTCAGAGATGGGGAGAAAAATATATGGCTGCCAGTACTGAACTAATCTCCCTTTTGGAAAGTATTTCTGAAAAAGAGAAACTTAATTCAGTATCAAAATTGAACAAGGAATTGTATGATGCCACGTTAAAAACATTAAGTGGACAAATGACCATAAACAAGGAACATATCAACAATAAACGCAAGGAACCAAGCAGAAGTATCAGTTTGGTTCCCACTACGGAGGTACAAGAGAAAATAAAGGCATTGGTTGTTGTTGCCAATCAAGAGATTTCCAAACATAATCAGGTTGTTGAAAACTTGCATGTTGAAAAGCAAAAGCTAATTGCCCAAATTTGGAGGTATGTGACCGCTGAATATCAAGATAATATAAAACAGTATTTAGAGAAAGAGAAAAAGATTAAGGCTGGTATAAATGGTCTGGGAGAAAAAGTATCCAAATCAAGAGAGAATTATCTGGCACTGGATAGTGAAATTAAGCGATTGACTCAAAACGTAACCAGTGTTCAACCATCTATTGATGAAATTAATAGGATCTTGCAGCTATATGGATTTAACAACTTCCAAATAGTTCCATCTCCCGGTCATGAAAACCAATATCAAATACAAAGGGAAGATGGTACTTTGGCAGAAAACACATTAAGTGAGGGAGAAATAACCTTCATCACTTTTCTCTATTTCATGCAATTGGCAAAAGGGGGAATTGACAAAGATAGTATGATGGAAGATAGGGTGCTGGTTATTGACGACCCTGTATGCAGCTTGGATAGTACTGTCCTGTTCATTGTAAGTTCTTTGATTAAAGAAATGATAAAGCAAGTCAAAATCGGTGTCGGGAATATCAGGCAATTAATCGTATTGACCCATAATGTTTATTTTCATAAAGAGGTTTCTTTTGTGGATGGCAGAACTCCAAAGAATGGGCATACTTATTACTGGATACTGAGAAAAGTGGATAATATTACTTTTGTAAAAGGATACGAAATGGAAAATCCAATAGTAAGTTCTTATGAACTATTGTGGAAAGAATTGAAAGAACGTGACCATAATTCCGGAATAACCATACAAAATACAATGCGGCGTATCATAGAAAATTATTTTAAGATTTTGGGCAAATTCGGAGATGATGAATTGATTCAAAAGTTTACCAATCCTCAAGAACAAGAAATATGCCGTTCATTGATTTGCTGGATAAATGACGGCTCTCATTGTTTACCTGATGATTTATATATAGAAGCTCCATTTGATACTATTGACAAATATTTTGATGTCTTCCGACAAATATTTGAAGAAATGGGGCATATTGCGCATTATAATATGATGATGGAAGAAAGATGAAAAACTGCCCAGTGTTCACTTTTGAATATCGGGCAGTTTTTTACTAATTTCACAATATGGGTTTATCGTCTCCCCCCCTTCTTCTTCGCATTCGTCTGCCGTGCTTTCAGCACCGTCTTTTGTCGGTCAATAATCGCATTTACATGGTCGATAAATGTGGCGTAGGGAGCTTCACCGTTTACCACCGTCAGGGCATTAACCAACTCCACCAGCGAGCGATAGGCATTGTCAGCCGTTTGTCGGATTTCTTTCACGATACCTACCTGGCGGGCGGCTGTTTCTTCCGTCCGTTGCGATACGGCGGAGAGGAAAGCAGTTTCGCAGGTTTCCAAATTTGTCAGCCAGGCATCGAAGGCAAGGGAAGTAAGTTTGCTGCTGTCGATGGCTTTCAGGTCTTGCAAAAGATTGTGCAAGATACCGTTTTCTTCCGTTTGCGGGAGCGTGGTCGGGTCGCCATACTTGTCAAACAGCGTTTTGGTTTCGATGGCGGCTTGGCGCACTTGGTCGGTGGGGTGGGCAGTCATGGCTTTCAGGAAGTTGTTTGCCCCGCGCCAGGCATTGTCGCGGGCGGTGTCTGCTTCGGCGGCGATGGCGGTGGAGGGGGGCGGAGTCTTTCAGGGCATTGTCGAAGGTGTTGACGGCGGCTTCAAAACTTGCTGTGGACATTGTAAGCGGGGAAGATGACTTTGCGGAAAGACTACTGATGACGGGGCGGTCATCCTCGTCCGTATCGTCTTTGGGCAAGTTAGAGGTTTCGCTAAGGATTAGTTTCAAGAAACCGAAATCTTCCTCCACGCGGAGGGAAGAGAGGCTGATGGATTTTATTTTCTTCATGCTTTTAGAATTTGAGGTGAAACAATACGAATGTCGTAAGTAAAGATAGAGTTTTCAAGTCAAGCCGCAAATCTCTGATGGTGTTTATTGAGCAAAAAAGTGCTGTCGGAGTCTCGGATAGTGCTTATCGGGCAGAAAATGCATTGTCGGAGGGGGGGGGACGGTGCTTTTTCTTGTCTGGAAGGTTCAGCCGAGGGAGTTTTCGTTGATGTTACAGCCTTTGTTGGCGAGGTATTTATTGAAAACGAGATTTGCAAGGAGATGAGGGTGAGGATGTTGAAGAAAAGGGTTATCTTTGCAATGGAATAAACCGGTCGTATATGGATTTTTAGAGCAAGAGTAGTTTTCTTATTTAACTTGCGGATAAACCAGGGTTTATATTTAAATTTGCAAAATATTGATAGGATTTATATGAGTAGAAAAATAGAATTCCAAAACATAAGAGAACGATTGGGGGCTCACATTTACTATGCGGATGAACAGGCAATAATATTCAATGATGATGCCTTGAATATACTAAAATTGATACCTGAACATTCCGCGTCATTGATATTGACAGACCCTCCTTATCATAGCACTAAAAAAGGAAATATTGTAAACGACAAAGCTTTTTCTTCGGATGATGAGTTTATCGGATGGATGGAGTGTTTTGCGGTGGAATGGAAAAGAATTTTGCGACCTAATGGTTCTATTTTCATGTATTGTTCGTCGGCTATGGAAGCCAAGTTGGAAATGATGCTTTCCAAATATTTCAATGTACTTTCGCATATTGTATGGACTAAACCGAATGAACCTGGATTTGACGGCTGGAAAGGGAAAATGAAGAAAGAGGCATTGAGGCAATGGTATCCACATTCGGAAAGAATTATCTTCTGCGAGCCTGCGTTGGATGGGAATTTAAAACGCTCTTATTTTGGTGGACTTTTAAAAGAAAAGCGAACAGCTTGCAATCTGTCTGGGCATCAGTTGACGGAAATGATCGGGGCTTATGGAAAAGTAAATCATGGCGGTGCCGTTTCAAATTGGGAAAGTGGTAGAAATATACCCAGTAAAGAACAATATAATAAAATTTGCGCATCATTAGAGTCTTGTGGCTTGCAAGAACCAATGCCGGATTATGAAGATGTCATAAGACCATTTGAAGTTAATGCTAATGTGGAGTTTACGGATGTTTGGACCTTTCCCTCTGTACGTCCCTATAAAGGAAAGCATCCGGCTGAGAAGCCTTTGGAAATGTTGGAACATTGTATTCGAAGCACAACATTTGAGAATGATATTGTACTTGATTGCTTTGCCGGATCTGGCAGTACATTAGTATCTGCTTTACGGACGAAACGTCATACAATAGGCATAGAAATAGATAAAAAGTGGTGTGAGTCTATAAAAAAACGATTGCAATCTTTTGCTTTATTACCGACTGAAGGAGTAGATGGTTTCAAAGTTATGAAAGGTTGTTTACAATCTAATGAAATGCCAACTTTGTTTTGAGTTGGCATTTCGTTTGTTGATGTAGATTCCTTATAGTGCGTCATTTCGTGCTATAACCTCTCGCATCCATTCTAATGTGGCATCTATGCCAGAGTCTTTCACTACTACATTACAATGGTGATGTCCCCATCCTAAATTATAAGGTTTGTGATTGAATTCTCCGGTACGAAGCTCACGAATGTGAAATAAACTAACTTCCGTTACTGTTAGGTCTGGTACATTTCGACCTTCAGCCTGCTGTATTCTTGAACAAAATCCTCTTGCAGAAATATGTTTTAAGCATAGCGGGCAAATTGTATATCCTTCTTTATCAATAATTCTTTCTTTGATTAATTGGTCTTGGTCAGCTAATCCTTTGGACTGCGCATTATGAGTGATTTTGTTAATCCTTTCTTTGACAAGAGCTTCATCCATATTATATTCTCTTATCAATTCATTGATATCTTTACATGACCAAAATAAATATTCTAATTGAAATTTACACATTTTTATTGTTTCGGCATCAGCATATTCATAGACACGGATACCAGCTCCTTTCATCTTGGATGTATTAAATCCACGGATTATTTTACTCTCATTTTCAGATGTCGTAGCAGGAACTCTGGCAACATATTGACCTCCTAAAGGAGAGTTACGTGCGGAAGCAGGTTTCCACCCATTCAATGGTGGAAAATTGCGCCATTGCTGTCTTGTTTCATAGAATACCAGTAAATTCTTTCCTAAAACAAGTGCTTTTTGTGATAGTGATTGCTTAATCGCTTCATCGAAATATTCTTCAGGGCTAATAAGAATGATATATCCATTTTCATATATACCATTTTGAGTTGGTGCTTTTTTGCATTTTTCAAACTCATGATATGGTATTAGTACAGTACTATTACGTCCTACACGATTTTGATATATGACATCATCATCTGCGCCACGTGTTTGCCCTGTTTTGTATATTTTAGTTTGGACTAATTTAGGGGTTATTGTCGTCATATCGCTTGTATATTTAATTAAATTCTTCACTATTAAAGAAATCTGCCAATGATACCTTTAAGGCACAAGCTATCTTTTCAATATTGACTATTGAAATATTACGTGCACCATTTTCTACACTGGCTATGTAACTTCTATCTAAATCAGCAGAATAAGCTAAATCCTTTTGAGACATGCCTTTGGACTCTCTGATGAATTTGATTCTTTTTCCTATTTTATTCTTAATATCCATGTTGCAAAGTACGTTCTTTGTAGATTATAAATCAAAGACTATAAGTAACACTATAAAATATTTAATACTTTTATCGTAAATGCATATCGGTGATTTACGATGCCGCCAGCCGGATAAGGGTGACAAACCCGCTGTCGTTCATAATGCGTTCAAACTGCCCGACCGCTTCGATGAACTTCGCCGCCACTTCCCTGTCCGCTATCTCCTACGGTACAATCCTGCTCCGGCAGAGGGTGGAGAAGTCGCTCTGTCGGAGACTTCTCTCCCTTGTCGTCTTTGTCAGGAACAGGTAGCATCTGTGGTTTAGGTACGGTCTTTCATTGAAATGCAGTTCATAGCTGCGTGTAAGAAAGCTTTGTTCCTCACCATCACTTTTAGAACGGTATGTTTCTTGGATGAACCAATCCTGCTTACAGACGATGCTATGCTCCGGCAGCACCTTCATGGCCTTTATCCAGGAAGAGTGCATAGTCTCATACTCGTCCTCCGTCACCGTGTACAACTCGGGCAGCTCCACCTCGAAAGCCACGGTCAGGTCGGCGTCCTTGCTCACGATGCAGCCGTTCTCTACTGAGAGAAGGGGGAATCTGCGTTCCAGCGTTTCCGCCTTTAAAACATTTCTCATGATTTTTGTTTTTTTCTTTTCGTGAATAATCTGAAGACTCTCTTGCGGTGAATCAGGTAGCGCGGATGGCGTTTTTCGGCCAGCAGCTTCATCAGTCCGTGTTCACCGTAGCGGGCGTTTAACCGAAAAGTCACCCATACCAGTAGGCCGCCGGATATGCTCCCAAAGGGGATGCATATCCATTGGTCCACACCCGCCAGATAGAGGATGACCACCGCAAGGAGCACCATCGCAAGCC
>OHMP01001129.1_pt1 | contig 10870 bp, 10 predicted proteins | sample 1569341 | NCBI WGS metagenome assembly OHMP01 (sample SAMEA3879584, study PRJEB24766) | human gut metagenome | biome: human-associated habitat; feature: feces | place: USA | collected 1985/1987 | reverse complement strand
AGGCAATCCCAGGCCGAACCAGCTCGCATGAGTCTTAATTTCCACAGTGGAGCTATCACACCGCGGCAATCCGCTGTTTTGTACAACTGCACCTCCCTTCTGCATTGTGTATAACAAATAGCTCATCCGTCATCTGTCGTGCCTAGAGCGGGCGACGAACCACTGCGGGCCGCCGCGCATGGAACCAAAATAAAAGCGCTGGTCACTTTTCTTTACAGAAAAGATGGGGCTGAAATCCGAAAAATCTTTGGAATAGACCCTCCAATTGAACCAAGGATGAAACTCAATAGAGAATCTTGGAATTGCAGGCTCCAGAATATTATATTTTTAACCATCAACAAAAACGAAGCCGACCATTTAGGTCGGCTTCGTTTTCCTTTTCAGGAAATCATGTCCTGCAAGAGATATTCAATCTCGTAACCTATGTATAGTCTTCTCCGGAATATTGTGTTCGCTCTCTGGGGCGACGAACACCTCATAGCGTTGTTTCCCTGGCAGAGAGTTTCTAAAGCAGTATCCAGGCCCGGATAGATGTTATTATACAAGATTTTAGGAAAGGGCGGACAAGGTTCTTCTGTAGGCATTGACATTTCACATGATTAAATTTATAATTGTAAACAGTAGTATATGCCGCTTATTTGCTAGACCAGGCAAAAGCATCATCTCATGTTGTGTTGTTAAAATTCGTAAGGAGGAAACAGAATGAAAAAACGCATTTGCTTCGCTTCCCTTTTTATGGTTATCATACTTTTGTTTTCACTTTCAACTACGGCATTTGCAGCTGACTATGAGTCATCTACTACTGATAATCACGAAGAGATTGAACTGTTCATTGCAAACGAGGTGCTCACAAAAGAACCCGATGGCGGAGTCTCCGTTTCTTTTGACTTAGTCAAAGAAGTGTCCACACCGAACGGTGAAAATGTTGTTCCGACTTCTTTCGGCTGGGTCGAAATTGTTGGATACGGACAAATGAGATGTCGGTTATATCCAGACAATGGGGTTGGGTACTTTGACTGGAATATATATTTAGAGAATGGAGATCAGATCAAAAAAGTAACGGGAACTATTGTACTTGAACGAAATAGCGCTTTGCTTCCTGATCTTAACATTGCAAAAAAGAAGGTAAGCGAAAGTTATTCCCCTTTACCTCCGTATGAACATGCCAGTGGAACCGAAGATTTTAAGCTCGACAGAGAGATTGATAGAGACATGAATGTTCGGTTCAAATGGACGGGCTTTAAGGTCCAAGGTGTAAAAGATGTATATGTACTTACAAACGGTAGCGCTACAGGTACTATTGCTGACTTTTCCATCTGATTGAAATTTAGGGACGCGCTAATTTTGGTGCGTCCCTAAATTATAAAATTGTGCATCTAGGAGATTCAAATGGAGATAGTTTTTGGATTCGCTGAAAAAGGCATCCTAAAAAGGGCGAAGAGCGAGGGATATTTGACATCTGATCATTCTGGTAGCATCCTTTCATTGAACATGGGATTGGATATTGGGGATATTCAAAAATCTCCAGTAGACAATAGTAGAAGACACCTAATAGAAGAGTCCTTTTTTTCTGATCAGTGGGATATTCCAAATAGCAACGAATTCTTAGAGCATTGGGAAAAAATACAAGCTGATTTCGACACTTTTTTAGAAATGGCAAATTCAGGCACCTCTGTGCGAATATGGTATTCTAATGCGCCAGGTTCATTGTGCGGGTATATGTATGCTGTAACTATGTTAAGTAAATTCAATTGTAGAATAAGTGCTGTTCATCTTCCCTGCTATGGTGATGGAGAAAGTCTAACTCCCCTTATAGATTGGGGAAATATCCAACCAGAATCACTGCCCAGCTACTTGAAAGATGAAAGAGAAGTTCCCTTACATGAGCAAAAAAGGGTTTCAGCCCTTTGGGAGAAGTTACGGGAAGAAAACGCTCCTCTTCGTGCTAATGTTAATGGGTATCTAATAGGCGTTCCTAAAAATTTTTACGATTCGCTGATTTTCTCTAAATTGGATAGTTCTCCATTTGAAGTTGCGGACCTTATTTTAAGTGTGTTCAAATCTTTCCCGTTGGGTATTAGCGACTATATTATTGCTGAACGCCTGAAGGAGCTCCTACGGATTGGAATATTGAAGATACACACAAAAAAAACACGATTTTACAATTCAATACTTCAAAAACTTTAGAAATATCAACATTGACCAAATATGTATATAAAGTGTTCGTTGAACAATATCCAAAACTACACAAGGTATTTCACCCGTATGCTATTATTAAAAACGAGCTGACCATTTGGGCGGGCGTCATTGTCTTTCTAAAAGAGTTTGGGCATCTTATCTTTTTTGCAATTTGCTGGGTGCTTACAGATTATCTGCTCCAGGTATGATTTTCTCCTGCAACTTCATCTGCAGATGTCATATCGAGGTATTTTTAACCATCAACAAAAACGAAGCCGACCTAATGTCGGCTTCGTTTTCTTTTTCAGGAAGCCATGTCCTCCAAGAGATATTCGATGACGGCCGTCCACTGAGAATTCTCGTCGAGCTCGCAATCATACTTGTTTCGGAACCGCCGGGCAGCTTCTCCCAGAACATAGTGTTCACTCTTTGGATCAATGGCCTCATCATAGGAAAAGCCGTGTTGCTCCAAGAACCGCCGCTTCTCCTGCTTGACCTTTGCCTCTTCCAGGTTGTCAGGGGCTGTCCCAAAGACAAGTTCGTCGAAATGCTCTCGGGCATTCTGTAGCCGGAACTGCTCCTGCTGAGCCTGATACGCCTCGTACATCTCGTCCTCAGTGAGGGTAATCTCTACCTCGTCCAAGGCCTTGGCGACATATTTGTCCAGAATGCTGGCCAAAGGGATGGATCTATCCCCAGACAAAACGGCGATCTCAGAAATTTTCTTCCGAATTTTCATGCTGCATTTTCCCTTCTTAAATTTATTACCCCAAAATTGATTGCTAAACCAATTCTATGCACGGTGCCCGCCTCCTGATTTCGCAGAAAAGAGAGCTATCTGTTGCACTCAACAAATAGCCCTCGTTTCTTACCTGCCCAGATGCATCCGCAGGTCCATATATTCCTGCTTGTTCTTACCATTGGACAATACATAGGGCACCATGGCATAGTTAGCGGACATATAGCCTTCGCTGTCCAAACTGATTTTACACACACGCTTGGCCGGGATATGAAGAATATCGCAGATATTATTGACAGACATTTTGTTTCGGGATGAATGCTGATTGATCACGAACTCAGTATTCCGCACCAAGTCAGAACCACTGCTTCGGGCCAGCGCAGTGATCATGGTGCCCGCCGTACGGATACCATGGGTATCCTGCGTCATGACCATAACCAGCTGATGGGCTCTAAACTGGCTGGTCAGTACCATATTCAGGGCATTCTGGTCGTCCGGCTGGATGTCCAGAATCACATAGCTATACCGCTCCTTCACCGTCAGGAAGTAGGTCAGATTTTTCATATCCTCCTCCGACAGGAAGGGTGCAGATCCCATTCGGCACCGGTTGATAAAATCATTGCTGTACAGCAGGAAGTGGAGAGGTCCAGGCAGCCGGTTATAGATTTTCACCAAGTTCTTATTGTTGGTCTTAACAGCATGAGGCTTGATGATGCACCGTGAGGCCATAGTGCTGTTTCCCTGCTGCAGGGATGCCAGTGCTGTATCCAAACCAAGCGTAATATTATTAAACTCAAAGAAGCCGGCTACCATAGGAAACTGCCGGTTGATCTCTATATAGCAAGTCTTGAACCCGGCATTAGCCAGGGCAACTGCAGTATTGAGAGCGATAGTAGAACAGCCGGCCCCATGCTTGGTCCCCATAAACGCGATAACCCGACCTCCGCCGGAGACCAGCTGGCGGTACTCGGTATCTTCATCAGGCACGATCACATAGTCGTTCTCCAGTGTGGTGTCGATGGCCGTAGATACATCCCGGGGCACGGCCAGGGTCATACTCTCAATTTTCTGATCCCGCTCTGCCACTTCTTTTCCCAGCTCATCCCGGGCCCTGGTCATATCTGCCAGACTGCTGGTAAGAGCGCTGATTTTCTGTGTCTGTTCGTCAATCACGGATTTGTAGTGAGCCCGCTCGGCCAGCCATTTTTCGGTCTGCTCGTGATACCAATCGGCAGATTTGGTCGTTTGAAGCTGAACCAACTGTGCCTGGTACTGCTGGGTCGCCAGCTCAGCCTGCTCCTGGAACTTGATCAACTGGTCCTCTGCCGCATTACGCAGCTTCACCGCCTCTGCCAGCTGAGTTTTCAGGTTTGCCTCGGAGTCTGTCTTCTCCCGCAGATCAGCTGCCATCCGGGTGATTGATTCCCGTTGCTTTTCCAATTCTTCCTTCATGGACAAAGTCTGAAGCGCAACACCATCTGCCACCAACTGGGTCAGCTCCTGCTGTGCCTGCCGTCTGGCATCCTCAAGCATGGCATCCCGCATTGACTCCATATCCACTGTTGGCGGCTGGACAACCTTGACGGCCGGAGCCGTCGGAACAACAGGCTGAGACACCTCCTGGGCCGGTTCCTGACTGGCGCCGGGCTTGAGGCTGAAGCCACCCAACAGCCCTTTCGTCAGGCCACCCAGCAATCCACTTTTCTTGCCACCATCTCTCGCTGCAGCAGCCGGCTGTATAGCCGCCTCAGGCAGGTATTCACCCATATAATTGGGGTGGAAATATTTTGCCACATCGCCAAAGTTGCGGGGATTCAGAATCGTTTCAACCAGCTCCGCAGCAGGAATCGCATCACCACAGAGGATGTCATAGATGCCCAGAAACACCAGAGAACAAATTAACCGGCTGGTTGTCTCATGCCGGTTGGCCATAAAGACGATACGGACCAATGGAAAATTCTCTCGCACTTGCCGCATCAGCTCGAAAATGTCGGTAGACCCCTTCAAGTCCTCCCGGTACAACAGAATGTCAGCCCCACTCTGTTTCAAGTCCGGGAGTACCTTCTCCCGATAACCAGCTGCCCCCACCTTTACATACCCACCACTGGTCTGCGCGTCAAGGGAGCGGATGACCACATCTTCGATTGGCTTGGAATTAACCGCAAAAAGAATTTTGTGCGTCATGAAAAATTAACCCTCCCATTCGTTAGTGTTGGCGCACTCTGCGCTGATGGCGCTCAAAGACCAGGTCCCCTAAGTCCGGGCCCGAGAACCGGAACCGGTTGCCCAGCTGGTCAAATTGGAATAATGCCTCATAGAACGGTCGTTGGTGAAGCCGTTTCTCTGTGGTATAGCAGACTTCCCTATCCGGTCTCACTTCACCGGACAGCTCATCTACACAAGCGGACTCTTCGTCGGGAACCAGTATCAACAGCCGTGTCTCTCCCAGAGATGACCGATCCTGTCCGAAATAGGCAATCCGCTTGAGGACTGACATCGGCCGGTCAGAGCCATCCAGGAAGAAAAACCGGTTACCGTCCAGAGCTTCAAACAACCGGCAGTCTGGGAACAATGTACCAGGTGGTTGTTCGGGAGTTTTGAATGTCACCCTATGTTTCTGCTCCAGCAGACTGCACACCCGTTGGTAGATACCAGGCTGACCAAGAGTCAACCGCTCTATAATAGCCCCCAGTTCATCATTGGAGGTGATATAGCAGTCAAACTGGGGCCCCAACAGGTCCATGGAGGTGCGGGACAGGGACTTGACCACCGTACGCCTCCGTCGGGATACGGAGCTAACATTTTCTGTTGCGAACAACACTGTAACCGGTTTGTTCCGATGTAACTGGTAATCCCGGGATTTGAAGTACCCCCGATAGTGGTCCCACTTTCCCCGCAATGCGCTCATCCGCTCATGGCCCATGTCCATCTCCAGAAAGAAATCCCGCTCCGGGAGCTCTATGACTCCGTCTGGCTGGGCATAAGTGAAATTTGAGGCAAACAGGTTATCTTTGTAGCAGTCCGGGTCCAGATGACAGCGCCAGATCAAATCCAGTGCCAAATCATTGAGCCGGGTCTGATGATCCAGCATCGAGTCTGGAAGCCACAGGCCGCTCGGGCTGGTTTCATATCGCTTGCGCCCACTCCGTTCCTTGACCCGGTACAAGGGCCGTCCAGCGGTATCTCGCACATACTGTACTCCCCTGTATGTGAGGAAGAACACACATTTCTGGTTAGCCCCATACTCATGAACATCAAGAAGTCCAAATGAGACAAGACCCTTAATTCGACGAAGGGCATATCCGTTGTATCCGTCGTCCCTGGCATAGTAGACATATTTGGTCAGTTGCGTCTCATTTAAGCACCGATGCCGGTAAATCTCATGCAAGGCATTATGGTCATCTGGAGTAATCATGTCAGTGACCTCCGAGTCTACTTTAACACTCAAAATATGCTCTCCCTCCTCTTTCTACGAAATTCTATGCTAATTTTAATCCCTTCATCAGCCAAACACACCTTTCCGTCCAGTATCCATGTTGGACTGCCTTTTCTACAAAGAAAAGTGGCGGAGAAAAGATTTGGCTGTCTGCTTGTTCTGCCTCCCGCACTTATCCCTCCAGGCTGCCCAGCACGACAATAAGAAGAGCGGGCTTGCATTTGGCATCCGTCTACCCAAAAAGTTGCTATGGTCACCTCAGTATGGCCATTAAGATTATACCTCCACAATTTAGTTCGGCGAGCGAAGTTCGTGTTGCTCACAACAGTTAGCTATTCCGCCATTTGTCGTGCTCAGGGGTTAAAACAAATCACTGCGGGCCGCCGCACATGGAGATAAAAAGAAAAGCCCGCCCACTTTTCTTTGTAGAAAAGATATGGGCAAGGCTTTTGTTTGTCGGGGACTATGCGCTGGCTGCCAGAAATTTCGCTTGAAACCGCTCTGCCAGCCGGTTTGCTTCCAAAGCAAAGAATTCTTCCTCCTGGCAGGGGACCCTCACCGCCGGCTTGCCGCCGTATGGTTTATAAGACGGGACCCGAATGATTCCAGGGATATCCTCGGACATATCCAGCAGAATACCTCTCTGCCAGAGCGCATCAGCTCCAAAGGCTAAAGCCTGCTCTTTACGCAGATGCTGGTACTTCCCATCCCGTAGATCAATCATCCCCGTGCGCCGCCAGAACCCTGTGTAATCACACAAAAACTCAACGCGCAAGTTCTTCCCTTGATACTGCACTTGGAAGTCGCTGGTCGCGCCCACTTGGCAACCAGACAGTAACTCTCGGCTACGGTCTGCCCCAGCGGCAGATATCTCACATCCAGCATCCATAAGCAGGCGCAGAAACCAATCTTCCACCACCCAGGATGCCGTTAAATCCCTGGCATAGTCCATAAGCGTACGGTCATCCGCGCAGTGGGCACAGGTCTGAATGTTCTCATACACAGCTGGATAGTCCCGGCACAACTTCATGTCCTGCCCTGCCAGGAGCAACAGATTTGAGTCCGAATACCCATACTCCTGCGCAGCTTCCAATACAGGCCGCCCGAGCAAGATAGACGCATTTTGAAATGCTCCCATATTTGTCTGCCTCCTTATGTTTCACACTCCAAAATAGACGAGCATGGAATTGTATGCTCAGCGCAAACTTACTAATCTGATATATATTTTAGGCGGACAAGAAGTTCCAGAAGATAGACACGACCGTCCAAGCGCCGCCGAACAGGGCCAGTGCAATACCAGAAAACAGGATACTATGCAGAGCCCTCTGGCGGGCTATAGGGTTACCGGCAGATGTGGCCAACTTAGTCACACTGATCAAAAAAGCCACCAAACAGACGACCGTGCAGACACCAGTGATAACCTGAGCCACGCCCCGCACCGTCGGCATGAAGGTGTCCTCCACTGTAGACTGAAAAGAACCAATGCTCTGGTTCATAGAAGGCAGTTGACCGTTATTGGCGGGCGGTTTGATTGTGAGCCCGCCATTTCCGTCCGGTTTTATATCAACAATGCCGCCGGCATAGACAGGCAGAATATTGGATACAGCCATCCACACGCTAAGAGCCAATGCGGACAGCCTATTGAACAGAGATCTCATTTAATATACACCTCCCTTGAAAAGAAAAAGGGACGGCGGATTCCCGCCGCCCCCAAGGGTGCTGTGGACAAAATTCTGTTGTGCGCTCTTAGTTGAGCACATTCCAGAAGAAGGACACCACGACCCAGCTGCCGCCGAACAGGGCCAGCGCCACACCAGAGAACATAATGCCGGTCAGCGCCTGCCGTCTGGTCATGGGGTTACCAGCAGACATGGCCAGACGAGCAATCCAGAACAGCAGACAAACGAATGAGATAATCGTCAGGATGGTCGTGACCGTCTGGGCGATCTCCTGTGCTTCCGAGACAATAGAGCCCATGCTGGTGGAAGCACCGTTCAGCTTGCTGGTGGCATCACTTTTGAACAGATCATCTACAGTTCCACCGGCAGCCTGTGCAGACACTACGAAGGGGGTTACCCCGCCATTCGGCGTGTCCAGACCCGGGATGCCGCCAGCAATGCCAAAGAACATCAGGAGCATGGCAAACAAGGCGACGACCCGAGTGCGAATAACGGTTCCAGTTTTCATGTACTTGTACTACTCCTTTCTCAAAATGGACTTGTTTTCGTCCCCGGGTCGGACCGGACATGGCCATCTCCGTTGACTTTTCGCATGGTATGCATATCTGCGCGGGTCAATCGCCAAAATTTCAGCAAAAAAGGGATAGACCCAGCAGGTCTATCCCTTATATGCATGTTTACCAATGTGCTATCGCCGTTTTAGAACATCTTGCGGTTCCCAATTCTTGCAACACCGATCCACCCAAGGGCAGCAGCAACCAGAGGCAAGATGGCGGTGCTCAGATTGACGATGTTGAGAACCAGAACTGCATCGATTGTAAGGAGCACTGATCCAGCGATTGCAGTTCCCATCTGTCCAGTTTTCCATGAGATCCGCAATAGCATAGCACCCATCAGGCAAATAAGGCCGTATAATCCTAAAATGATCATTTCTATAATCAGAGGCCAATAACTTGGTGAAGAAATATACTCAGCAGCATCATAGATAGAGTTGTTTGCGTACACAGGTCCAAGGATGGCCATACTAATGCCACAAATAAACATTAGGGCAAGAACAAAGCCGACCATGATGAATCCCAAATAACTTCCAATCAGCAACAAGGTGTCGTGTTTCATGTTATGCTTCTCCTTCCCCTCTTGGTAAGATGGCTTTTAAATCCTATGCTCAGGAATCACATACAATTGCAAGATTGACACTCCCCCTGCCTAAAGGCAGGGGGAGTGTCAATCTACAACGCAGTCTTGTACTTGAGCTGGCGGGCCAATTCACCCTAGGAGGCATCGGTGATGACTTTGTCCAGATTGTGGTTCTTGAATGAGTAGCAGCATATTTGCATACAAACGGTATTAAGCAACAATTTTAGGAGCAAATACAGGAAAGGAGATAATACATATATGGCAAATATTATAAAGCTGGGTAACCTCTGCTTAGATGGCCACCCAGTAGAAATTGGAACCGATTATGTTTCCGGACAATCTATCGAGATTGGAGATACAACTTCAGGCCAGAGAATTACCTGGGTGGTAGTCAATGGTATGCTGATTGCCGACCGGTGCATTTTAGAGGATATCAGCTGGGATGACTTGGCCGCCCAAGGTCTGGTGTTTGGCAAGGAGGTCACGATACGGGGCTTCAGATTCATAGTCCGCCTCCTCCAAGTTGGCACCGATGAGGGGGTTCCCAATGAATGGGATGATGAGTGGGATGCTGCCTTGGACTCTGTTGGCGAAGATGATGCCCTCTGGCACTGGGATCGTAAATTCTTCTGGGGCCAGGGATCTGTGGGCCAGGCAGGCCAGCCGCAGGAGCGCCGCGTGCTCCGTGGGTACTACTCAGCCCGCTTCTTCGATCTGTTTACCGCGTCCATTCGGCTCATGCGCCTCGGCTTCCGCCCTGCCTTGGCCCCCCTCCCCACTGAGCAGTTTGCCCCAGCTCTGCTTGGACAACGGCTGATGCTCTGGGGTGGCCAGAATATCGCGGATGGCTGTTTGGAGCAGGTGACTGATTACGATGTTGTACTCACTGACTGGAGTGGAACAGTATTGGATAACCCAAACAGTGGCTGGGCCATCGCAGATGGGAAATTAGTCGCAGCTCGGGAGACTATCACGGGGATGCAAACTCAGAAGGGAGCATAAGTATGGCAAATACCATAAAGCTGGGCAGTCTCTACCTAGATGACCATCCGGTAGAAATTGGGGCTGAATATGTCCCTAGTCAATCTATTAAGGTTGGAGGAACGATTACTGGTAAAGAGATCATCTGGGTAGTCGTCAACGGTATGTTGATTGCCGACCGCTGCATTTTAACGAATGTCACTTGGGATGATCTTAACTTCAATAGCCTTGTCTTTGGGAAACACATTACTATTGGAGGCTACCACTACAAAACTCGTCTACTCAAAGTTGGACCTGAAGTAGATGTCCCTAATGAATGGGATGCAGCCCTGGACGCCGTAGGTGAAGATAACGAGCTTTGGCACTGGGGAAGTGAATTCTTTTGGGGACAAGAAACACCTACTAGTCTCCAGGCGTCTTCCCGTGCGTACCGTGGTTACCACTCTGTGCGCTATTGGGGTTGGTTCGACTGGTTGTTCCGCTACTCGGGCCTCGGTTTCCGCCCTGCCTTGGTCCCCCTGGCCTCTGAGATACATAGCCATAGCCCGGTTGTGCTTGGGCAGCAGCTGATGATCTGGAGTGGCCAAAATATCGCATGGGGCTGCTTGGAAGATGTGACCGACTACGACATCGTCCTTTCCGACTGGCGCGGAACGGTGTTGGATAACCCAAGCTGTGGCTGGACGATTGTAGATGGAAAATTAGTCGCAACTCTGGAGG
>OHMP01001127.1_pt1 | contig 10875 bp, 7 predicted proteins | sample 1569341 | NCBI WGS metagenome assembly OHMP01 (sample SAMEA3879584, study PRJEB24766) | human gut metagenome | biome: human-associated habitat; feature: feces | place: USA | collected 1985/1987 | reverse complement strand
AGTTGCCAGACCGCAAGGTGTTTTAACAAATCAAAAGGGGTTTTAATAACTGGCTTAAAGCTGAAAGCTTTCCGGAACCCCCAGCCTAGCTGGGGGTTTTCTGTGCACAATTAAATGCCCGGCAAATACCGGGCATCAAGGTAATTACTCAAATCGCCATGCAATATTCATGCCGACACCATAATTTCGCCCGGGCGCAGGTTCGTAATATCGCCCGTTTGACTCATTGACAATGACAGAACCAACGTATTCTTTATCGAATAAATTATCGACACGACCAAATAAATCCACAGTTAAATTGTGGTAATTGTATTTATACCCGGTGAATAAGCCGACGAGAGTATAAGACGGCGCTTTGGCCGTATTTTCATCATCTGCCATAATATCGCCCATATAACGCGCTTCCGTACCTGCATACCAGCCATCCTCCGGTACATAACCTATCGACGCAAAGCCCATATTACGGGCGATCCCTGGCATCCGATTACCGTTACAATCCTGTTCATTGCAAACATTGCTGCGATAGGTCGCATCGAGCCAGGTCCAGGACGCTTTTACACGAAAATCTCCCGCGAAACGTTGATCCCATGCCAGCTCAGCGCCTTGACGACGGGTCTTTCCGGCATTTTTGTAAGTCGTACGCCCACCGCTACTGCTATCGACTACAATTTCATCATCGGTGTCGGTCTGGAACAATGCGAGACTAAGCAGCCCATCACCAATACGCGTTTTACTGCCGATCTCAATTGTATCGTTGGTGGATGGTTTTAAACCAAAGTTCATACCGCTTTGACCGTCAGCACGATAAGACAGCTCATTAATCGTCGGCGTTTCAAAACCTCGCCCGGCTGCCAGATAGATATTCCAGGCATCGGTCATTGCATATTTTAACGAACCGGCAGGTAGCCATTTGTGATAACTGGCATCACCGCTGTCATCGCCGTTACCCGAAGTAACGTAATGGTCGTTGGAATCAAACCATACGGAGCTGTAGCGCACGCCAGCATCCAGCGACAGTTTTTCGCTCAGCTGCCACTGTGTCTGCAAATAGGGATCGACGTTCCACATCAGATTGCGTTCGTCACGGCGCAACTCACCTTTTTGCCCGTATTCCGGCACGCCGCTATTCAGGCGGAAGTTATTGTAGCCTTTGCGATTTTCACTCATGTTTTCGTAGTTCAGGCCGGTAGTGAACGTGAGCGGAACGCCCAGCTCGCCACGGTGTGTCCAGCGGCTGTCTATCCCCTGATAATGGCGTTGCAGAGTAATCACGCCGCCCGCATGCGACGGGTTAAGTTGTGGTGCCATCGGGATTGACTGGTACTGGGTCGTTTCTCGCTCCCCGGCATACATCATCACACTCATATCATCTTGTGCGCTCAGGCTACGTTCATAGCGCAACCCAGCCTGAGTTTGCTTGATGGTTTTTCGCGTGTCGTACTGTTCAGCGCGTGGCGCTTGTTGCGGATTCGCCTTCCATTCTGCTTCGGTTAGCCCACCTGGGTCATCTGCTTTGATATCCACACTATTGAAAATCAGGCTTAATTTGCTGGCGTCATCAATGCGTACGCCCAGTTTGGCATTGGCTAAATTTTTCTGTGCGCCACTATGATCACGATAGCCGTGGGTCGTAAAGCGCGTGGTTGAGACGGTGTAATCGACATCGCCAGGCTGAGTGCCGTCGCCCATTGCGCCTGTTGCTTTCAGCCCATAGCGCCAGCTGCCAAAACTGCCGTAGTAACTACTGGCTTCAATGGTTGGTGGCTGTTGTCCGGTCTGGGTGATGACATTCATTACACCGCCAGACGCGTTGCCATACAGAGCAGAGAAGGGGCCGCGCAGCACTTCCACATTTTGTACACTGCTTAAATCGATGTTGGATGTTTGCCCTTGTCCGTCGGGCATGGTGGCGGGAATACCGTCCACATACAGGCGAATACCGCGAATTCCGTAAGTGGAGCGGGAGCCAAATCCGCGAATCGACAGCTGTAAATCTTGCGCATAGTTCTGCCGGTTTTGTACCTGCAAACCAGGCACGCTGGTCAGTGATTCGGACAAGTTAATGCGCGGTGTTGCCAGGCGCATCTCCTCGCCATCCACCACGCTCACGGCTGCTGGGGTATCCAGTTCTGAAACCACCTGCGGTGCGGCACTGACAATCATGGTCTGTTCATCAGCGGCAAAAACAACGGGGGAAAGGACAAGCAGTGCGGGCAAAACGGTCTGTCGGACGGAAAAAATCTTCATGAAAAAAGCCAGGTTAAGAATGGGAAAACGCCGCCATGGTAATAAAATTGTAAATATATGGAAAACGAAACGGCACGATACGTTAAGTAATTGAGAAAATTGTAGTCGTAACGGCAAGAAATGCTCCACATTTGAGAAAATAATGATTACCATTCCCATTTATAACAAGAGCGTAACGATGATTACGCTTAGCGAAGCATTGTGAAGCAGCAAAAATATCGGTTCATCAAAGGGAGTCGTCATGCATTTACGTCATCTGTTTTCATCGCGCCTGCGTGGTTCATTACTGTTAGGTTCATTGCTTGTTGCTTCATCATTCAGTACGCAGGCTGCAGAAGAAATGCTGCGTAAAGCGGTAGGTAAAGGTGCCTACGAAATGGCTTATAGCCAGCAGGAGAACGCGCTGTGGCTCGCCACTTCGCAAAGCCGCAAACTGGATAAAGGCGGCGTGGTTTATCGTCTTGATCCGGTTACTCTGGAAGTGACGCAGGCGATCCATAACGATCTCAAGCCGTTTGGTGCCACCATCAATAACACGACTCAGACGTTGTGGTTTGGTAACACTGTAAACAGCGCGGTCACGGCGATAGATGCCAAAACGGGCGAAGTGAAAGGCCGTCTGGTGCTGGATGATCGTAAGCGCACGGAAGAGGTGCGCCCGCTGCAACCGCGTGAGCTGGTAGCTGATGATGCCACGAACACCGTTTACATCAGTGGTATTGGTAAAGAGAGCGTGATTTGGGTCGTTGATGGCGAGAATATCAAACTGAAAACCGCCATCCAGAACACCGGTAAAATGAGTACCGGTCTGGCGCTGGATAGCAAAGGCAAACGTCTTTACACCACTAACGCTGACGGCGAATTGATTACCATCGACACCGCCGACAATAAAATCCTCAGCCGTAAAAAGCTGCTGGATGACGGCAAAGAGCACTTCTTTATCAACATTAGCCTTGATACCGCCAGGCAGCGTGCATTTATCACCGATTCTAAAGCCGCAGAAGTGTTAGTGGTCGATACCCGTAATGGCAATATTCTGGCGAAGGTTGCGGCACCGGAATCACTGGCTGTGCTGTTTAACCCGGCGCGTAATGAAGCCTACGTAACGCATCGTCAGGCAGGTAAAGTCAGTGTGATTGACGCGAAAAGCTATAAAGTGGTGAAAACGTTCGATACGCCGACTCATCCGAACAGCCTGGCGCTGTCTGCCGATGGTAAAACGCTGTATGTCAGTGTGAAACAAAAATCCACTAAACAGCAGGAAGCAACCCAGCCGGATGATGTGATTCGTATTGCGCTGTAATAGATATGGCGAGGGTGAAAACGGTGAGACTTGCCTGACTTTTATCACGCCGTATCCGGCACCTTCGTCAGTAATTTGAATTTGCCCGGCACGTAGCCGGGCAATTTTGCAATTAACTCGCCGTTTCAGGCTTAAACACAATTTCCTGTTGTTCTTCATCTTCCTCGACGACTGGCGCAGTGCTGTGAATTTCAGCAACGCGTTTGCGCACACCAAACCAGCCTATAACCAGCAGAATACCGATAATCGGCAGCGCCGCGATGGTATAAGTCCCGTTCGGGTAATCGAACGCCATCAGCACCAGGACGCTCAGCAAAAACAGTAATGTCAGCCAGGAAGTGAAGGGCGCGCCAGGCAGTTTAAAACTGACATCCGCGGCTTTGCCTTCTTTAATCGCTTTACGCAGGCGCATCTGGCACACGATGATAAACGCCCATGAGGCGATGATTCCCAGCGACGCGAAGTTCAACACAATCTCAAATACGCGCGACGGCACCAGATAGTTGAGGAATACGCCGACGACATACACAACCAGTGTCGCCAGAATCCCGGCATACGGCACATGCTGACGACTCATTTTCGCCATAAAACTCGGTGCGGAACCGCCCATCGCCATTGAGCGCAGAATACGTCCGGTGCAGTACAGACCTGAGTTCAGGCTGGAGAGGGCAGCGGTCAGCACCACAATGTTCATAATGCTGCCGATATATGGCACACCCAGTTTAGAGAAAAACGTCACGAACGGACTTTGCCCCGCCTGATATGCGCTCCACGGCAATAACATAACCAGCAACACCACGGAGCCGACGTAAAACAGGCCTATACGCCAAATCACACTGTTAATGGCTTTAGGCACCATGGTCTGCGGATCTTTACATTCTCCGGCAGCTGTACCCACCATTTCAATGGAGGCAAAAGCAAACACTACGCCCTGAATCAACACCAGCGCAGGCAGCAAACCGTGGGGGAAGAAGCCGCCGTTATCGGTAATTAAATGAAAACCAGTGGTGTTGCCATCCAGCGGCTGACCACTACCGAGGAACACTGTACCCACGACCAAAAAGGTAACAATGGCGAGCACTTTAATAAGCGCAAACCAGAACTCCATCTCGGCAAACCATTTCACACCGATCATATTCATGGTGCCAACGATGGTCAGCGCAGCGAGCGCAAAGACCCACTGCGGCACGCCGCCAAACGCACCCCAGTAATGCATATACAGAGCGACGGCGGTAATATCGACAATCCCCGTCATCGCCCAGTTGATGAAGTACATCCAGCCTGCAACGTAAGCGGCTTTCTCTCCTAAAAACTCACGGGCATAAGAGACAAAACTGCCACTGGAAGGGCGGTGTAACACCAGCTCACCCAATGCACGCAGAATAAAAAATGAAAACAGGCCGCAGATCAAATAGACCAGTGCCAGTGCTGGCCCCGCCATTTGCAGTCGGGCTCCCGCGCCTAAAAACAAACCCGTACCAATCGCGCCGCCAATGGCGATCATCTGTACCTGGCGATTGCCCATCGCTTTGTGATACCCCTCTTCGTGGGCATTAAGCCAGCGGCGTTTCGCGGCGTGTTGATCTGAAGTGTCGGTGTCGTGTTTACTCATTGCTCTCCCTGATTGCTTTAATGAAAAAGTCATATAAGTTGCCATGAACAATGTTTATTCATCCTGGCGATGATAGTTATCACCATTATTCTTTATGGGTATAAAACTATCGGCGCAGCATCCTACCCGTTATCGATAAACGATGCAAAACATCCCCTTACAATCCTGAAGGGGAATAATACAACTGACGAAAAAATGACAAATCCTTTTGCTGGTTAACCTGTGTACTGTCCTACACTTAATCTTTAAAAGATTGTGAGGGGCATATGATTAAGGTGTATGGCGTACCCGGATGGGGCTCTACAATCAGTGAGCTGATGCTAACACTGGCTGATATTCCTTATCAGTTCGTTGATGTCAGTGGTTTTGACCACGAGGGAACCTCACGCGAGTTATTGAAAACCCTGAACCCGTTGTGTCAGATTCCGACACTGGCGCTGGAAAATGACGAGATTATGACGGAGACAGCGGCGATTGCATTGATGGTTCTCGATCGTCGCCCGGACCTTGCGCCACCGGTTGGGCGCGCCGAACGTCAGCAGTTTCAACGGCTATTGGTCTGGCTGGTTGCTAATGTCTATCCAACATTCACTTTCGCCGATTACCCTGAGCGTTGGGCTCCTGACGCACCCGAACAGTTAAAGAAGAATGTTATTGAATATCGAAAATCGTTTTATATCTGGTTGAATTCGCAGCTCACTGCTGAACCTTATGCGTTTGGCGATCAGCTACCCTTATCTCTGCGTTATGCGCATATGGGGACCGGGGCATGAATGGTTTCAAGATAATGCCGCGAATATCAGTGCGATTGCTGATGCTGTATGTCCGATACCAACGTTACAAGAAATACTAAAAAGGAATGCCATTATTTAACAATAATGCCGGAGATTAATGTTAATAAATCACTGGCGTAGTTAACTGGACATCCATTTGTTTGCTATGAATGGTAATTAAAGTTGGTACAATTATTTATATGATTTATGTAATCTCGTTTTTTATATGAAATATCAATTTAATATAATCCGAAAATAAAACATCCTTTCGCATGTAGAGAAATATGTCGATATGATAGCGCCGTGCAGATCATGTTATCAGGGCAGAGCGGTAGCGTATCAGGGAAAAAGCATGAAAGCCCGCGCCCCACAAGACTTTGGTGAATGATGAATTTTTAAATCGCGACATTACTTTTATCGTAAAACCCATCATGTTGATCTTTTTTTTCGATCAATTTGACCATCTTATTTCAGTGTGATCTTATCCTTTCTTTTTGATGGATAGCACACCATGAACGGACTAAGCCTTTTGGATCAAATTTCAATTATTCACGATTATCGCCAGTCCTGGAAAACCAGTTACAGCCTGGCGGATATCCTTTTTCTGACGATCACCGCCATTATCGGTGGCGCTGAAGGATGGGAAGAAATTGCTGATTTTGGTGAGGAGCATCTGGAATGGTTACGCCTGTATGGTGATTTTGAAAATGGCACCCCCTCCCATCACACGATTGCCCGAGTGATGGGAATGATTTCAGCAAAACAATTACAGCCCCTTTTTATCCAGTAGATGAAGGACTGTCACACGTTGTCTGAAGGCTCTGTTGTGGCGATTGATGGTAAGTCATTACGGGGTACTTACGATAAATCGAAACGTAATGCCGTGATCCATAGGGTCAGTGCTTTTAGCGCAGAAAATCGTCTGGTTTTGGGGCAGGTGAAAACAGGGGCAAAATCGAATGAGATAACGGCGATCCCGGAACGGCTCCAGTTGCTGGAATTAAAAGGGTGTCTGGTCACGCTGGATGCAATGGGTTGCCAGCATATAATCGCCCGTGAAATTCTGAAAAAGAAAGCCGGTTACCTGCTGGCGCTGAAAGGAAATCAGGGAAAATTAGCGGAGGCGTTTGATAACGGGTACTCGCCGACAATGTGGCTGGGTGAGAGGTATGACAGTTACAGCACGCAGGAAAAAGGGCATGGACGGGAAGATACACGATGCTGCATTGTGAGCCATGATTTAACCGCTCTGGGTGATTTAGCTTATGAATGGTCAGAGCTGAGCACGATAGGAATAGTGCTGGCGAGCAGACAGGAAGGAGAAACAGCGGTGAAATCAGAGAAGTGTATTCTTCGCTACTACATAAGTTCGGTGACGCTTACGGCGAAAGAACTCCTGGAAGCAACACGAGCACACTGGTCGGTAGAAAATCAACTGCACTGGCGACTTGATATGGGGATGCGGGAAGATGAATGCCAGATTGTTCGTGGAGAAGCGGGAGAAAATCTGGCAGTTTGTCGACATATCGCGATGAATTTACTGACCGCAGAGAATAGCTTTAAAGCGGGTATTAAACGCAAGCAAAAGCGGGCAGGACGTAAGAATGAATACCTTTCTCTAATCCTTGCTGGCTGCGGGCCTTCATGATTTCGCCCTGCGGTGAGAGGTTAATTATGCTCCTGGTATGCATGGTAAATTGATTTTGTGTTTCTCATGGTATGCTGTTAATTATAAGAGATGATTGTTTTTAAGGTTGATTAATATGTAATTCATATTTGTCATGCGACATAAAGTAATCGATTTTTTTTGTTGTGGCTTTAATTGATGGTTCTAAGGTATGCAGTTTGAGAACGTTCAGTGAATGATGTATATACAATAATAAATAATATTTGCAATAAATTTGTGTGGGTGGTTATTTTTATATTTCATTGGTACGGGATTTTACGGTTAATTAGTGAAGAGGACTTCGCTAATTTATATAGATTATTCGGGGAAATCTTATTCACTGGTTATGAATCAGTATGGATTGCACTCAGAATAAAACCATAAATAATTTAAGGAATAAACCATGAGCGGAAAACCGGCGGCGCGACAGGGCGATATGACCCGCAAGGGACTGGATATTGTGCAGGGTTCAGCAGGGGTGCTGATAGGTGCGCCAACCGGTGTGGCCTGCTCGGTGTGTCCCACAGGGGAAGCCACGCCGAAATATGGCAATCCGGTAAACCCGCTGCTGGGAGCGAAGGTGCTGCCTGCTGAAACCGACCTGGCACTGTCCGGCCCGCTGCCGTTTGTTCTTTTCCGCGCCTACAGCAGCTACCGGACCAGGACGCCCGCGCCGGTGGGGGTGTTTGGTCCCGGCTGGAAAGCGCCCTTCGATATCCGCTTACAGGTTCATGAGCGGGAACTGATACTCAACGACAACGGCGGCAGGAGCATTCACTTTGAGCCGCTGTTTCCCGGCGAGATAAGCTACAGCCGCAGCGAGTCGTTCTGGCTGGCAAGGGGCGGGGTGGCGGAGCAGCACAGTTCGCAGCCGCTAAGCGCGCTCTGGCAGGTGCTGCCGGAGAGTCTCCGCTTAAGCCCGCATGTGTACCTGGCGACAAACAGCCTTCAGGGGCCGTGGTGGATACTCAACTGGCCGGAGCGGGTACCGGGTGCTGACGGGTGTGGTGGACGGCTTCGGGCGCTCACTGACTTTCCACCGCGAGGCCGCAGGCGAACTGGCTGGTGAAATCACCAGGGTGACGGACGGCGCGGGCCGCCGTTTTCACCTGGCGCTGAGCACGCAGGCGCCGCGGGCGGAAGCCTTCCGTAAACAGCGCGAGTCTTCCTTATCTTCCCCTGCCGGTCCCCGTTCTGTTTCCTCTTCTCAGGTTTTCCCCGATACGCTGCCCGTCGGTACAGAATACGGTGCCGATAACGGTATCCGGCTGGAGGCGGTGTGGCTGACACACGACCCGGCATACCCGGATGAACAGCCGACTGCGCCGCTGGCGCGCTACACGTACACGGCCAGCGGAGAACTGCGGGCGGTGTATGACCGCAGCGGGACGCAGGTGCGCGGGTTTACTTATGATGTGGCGCACGCCGGGCGGATGGTGGCGCACCATTATGCGGGGAGGCCGGAGAGCCGCTACCGGTATGATGATACCGGTCGGGTGACGGAGCAGGTCAACCCGGAGGGGCTGGACTACCGCTTTGAGTACGGGCAGGACCGGGTAATCATCACGGACAGCCTGAACAGGCGGGAGGTGCTGTACACGGAAGGCGAAGGTGGCCTGAAGCGGGTGGTGAAGAAGGAACATGCGGACGGGAGCATCACCCGCAGCGAGTATGATGAGGCGGGGAGGCTGAAGGCGCAGACGGATGCGGCGGGACGGCGGACGGAGTATCGGCTGCATATGGCGTCTGGAAAGCTGACTTCAGTGATACTTCCGGACGGCAGGACGGTACGGTATGGTTACAACAACCAGTTGCAACTGACGTCAGTGACGTACCCGGACGGGCTGCGCAGCAGCCGGAAATATGACCGTCAGGGCAGGCTGGCGGAAGAGATCTCGCGCAACGGTAACATTACGCGCTGGTTTTATGACTCCCCCCGCAGTAGCCTGCCCGGCGCGGTGGAAGACGGAACCGGGGTGATGCGGAGAATAACGCGAAACCGGTACGGTCAGCTTCAGGCGTTTACGGACTGCTCGGGGTACACGACGCGGTATGAGTATGACCGGTACGGTCAACAAATCGCCGTTCACCGGGAAGAAGGCATCAGCACTTACAGCAGTTATAACCCGCGTGGCCAACTGGTCAGTCAGAAGGATGCGCAGGGGCGTGAAACCCGTTATGAGTACAGCGCCGCAGGCGACCTCACCGCTATCATTGCCCCGAACGGCAGCCGGAGTGAGACACAGTATGATGCGTGGGGAAAGGCTGTCAGCACCACGCAGGGCGGTCTGACGCGCAGCATGGGGTATGACGCTGCCGGGCGCATCACCGTGCTGACCAACGAGAACGGCAGCCAGTCCACGTTCCGGTATGACCCGGTGGACAGGCTGACGGAGCAGCGCGGCTTTGACGGGCGGACGCAACGTTACCACTATGACCTGACCGGAAAACTCACGCAGAGTGAAGATGAGGGGCTTATCACCCTCTGGCACTACGATGCGTCGGACCGCATCACGCACCGGACGGTGAACGGCGACCCGGCGGAGCAGTGGCAGTATGATGAGTACGGGTGGTTAACCACCATCAGCCATACCAGTGAAGACCACCGCGTGTCGGTCCACTACGGCTATGACGATAAAGGCCGCCTGACGGGCGAACGGCAGACGGTGGAGAACCCGGAGACGGGGGAGATGCTGTGGGAGCATGAGACGAAGCACGCGTACAGCGAACAGGGGCTGGCGACCCGTCAGGAGCCGGACGGTCTGCCGCCGGTGGAGTGGCTGACGTATGGCAGCGGTTATCTTGCGGGAATGAAGCTGGGTGGTACGCCACTGGTCGAGTACACGCGGGACCGGCTGCACCGTGAGACGGCCCGCAGCTTCGGCGGGGAGGCATATGAGCTTGCCACCGCCTGGAATACCAGCGGCCAGCTCCGGAGCAGGCACCTGAACCTTCCGCAGCTTGACCGTGACTACGACTGGAACGACAACGGACAGCTAATTCGCATCAGCGGCCCGCAGGAGAGCCGGGAGTACCGTTACAGCGACACGGGAAGGCTGACGGGCGTCCACACCACGGCAGCGAACCTGGACATTGATATCCCGTATGCGACGGACCCGGCAGGAAACCGGCTGCCGGACCCGGAACTGCACCCGGACAGCACCTTCACGGCGTGGCCGGATAACCGCATCACGGAAGATGCGCACTATGTCTACCGCTACGATGAATACGGCAGGCTGGCGGAGAAGACGGACCGTATCCCGGAAGGGGTGAT
>OHMP01001110.1_pt1 | contig 11025 bp, 6 predicted proteins | sample 1569341 | NCBI WGS metagenome assembly OHMP01 (sample SAMEA3879584, study PRJEB24766) | human gut metagenome | biome: human-associated habitat; feature: feces | place: USA | collected 1985/1987 | reverse complement strand
CCTGCGGATATGGCGGAATTGGCAGACGCGCACGGTTCAGGTCCGTGTGAAGGTTCCTTCATGAAGGTTCGAATCCTTTTATCCGCACCAAAGACGAGAGCATCTCTTTTTCGAGAGACGCTCTTATTTATTTGCCGATGTTAAAGAGGCTTTGAACCTGAGAAGGAGCGAGCTTCTGTCAGCGAGAGATCCGCAGACAACTCTGAGGTTATAGTTGACTAACCAATGTCACTTATGCTATTGTTGATTCAACAATAAAATAACTCGTGAGGGAGTAATTGGCGTATGCACGTGGCAAGTCAACATACTGACCGTATCAGCGGTCTGGCTTGTCTTAAATAATGAGACTCATGTATGGCGTTATATTGTCGTACATGATTTCTATGGATTTTTGAAACTCAAGTATGGCTTATATAAGCAATGCCTGAGTTTTTTTATTGCCGATTACAGAGGAGGTAAAAGTATGAACGATTTCTTGGAGAATAAGGACGCATTACTTTCAAAGTTCCATTCCGATCCCGATAAAGGGTTATCTTCGGCCGATGTGATAAAAAATGCTGAAGAATATGGGCGCAATACGCTTACCAGGACAAAGAAGGAGTCTTTGTTAAAACGTATTTGGAACTCTGCTACGGAACCTATGATCATAATGCTTATTGCAGCGGGATTGATTGCGCTTGCAGTCAATATCATACGGGGAGCAACGAATGGAGAAGCAGATTTTCTAGAATGTGCCGGCATCTTTGCAGCTATATTCTTATCTGTTATCATCACAGTAGTGATGGAAGGAAAGAGTGCGAAGGCTTTTGAAGCTTTGAGCAAGATAAACGAAGATATTACAGTAAAGGCCATGAGAGACGGCGACGCAGTCCTGCTGAATCAGAGGGACATCGTGGCCGGCGACATCCTCTTGTTGTCTACAGGAGATAAAGTGCCGGCAGACGGCAGGCTTATAGAAAGCATGGATCTTGCAGCTGATGAGTCTGTGCTGACGGGAGAAAGCATAGATGCGAAAAAAGATGCAGCATATGATATCACCGATCAGAAAACACCGGTGGCAGAACGGCGCAATATGGTTTACTCAGGCACTTATATAACCGGAGGGTTTTGCAAGATGCTCGTAACTGCTGTCGGAGACAAGACTGAATTCGGAAAAATCGCAAGAGAACTCACCTCGTCAGAGAGATCTTCGACTCCGCTGCAGGAAAAATTAGCCCGGCTCGGAAAGACCATCACTGTGTTCGGCATAATCGCGGCTTCTATCGTATTCATTTCTCAGATCATATCGTTCTCAATGCACGACGGGCTGAATTTCGAAGAAGTCATGGAGGCGTTTATCACCAGTATCGTTCTGATCGTAGCGGCTGTCCCTGAGGGTCTGCCCACCATCGTCGCAGTGTCTCTTTCGATAAATATAATAAAATTATCAAAGCAAAATGCTCTGGTCAAAAAGATGATAGCGTCGGAGACTGTAGGATGCATCAATGTGATATGCTCCGATAAGACCGGGACATTGACAGAAAACAAGATGACGGTGAAATTTTTTTATGATACCCGGTGGCATGAAGATGTCTCCAGTCTTTCATCTGAATGGTTGATTCATAACATTTGCCTGAATACTACTGCGGACTTGTCGGAGAAGGGAGAATTCATCGGAAACCCTACAGAGTGTGCTATGCTGAATTTTTACGAAAATTCAGATCACAGGAGATCAAGCGGGAAATCTTACACAGATGAGAGAAGAGACCATGATATGATACATGTATTCCCGTTCTCTTCTGATCTAAAGCACATGACGACGGTCAGCAGAGTAGACGGAAAGATAATATCTTATGTAAAAGGAAGCCCCGAATGTGTTTTCTCCATGTGTTCGGTAGAGCCGGCCAAAAGAGATGAAATACAGAAGTATATCAGGCAGGCTCAGGAAAAGTCCATGAGGATCATAGCTTTTGGACACAAAGAACTGTCAGATGTTTCGGATATAGAAAGCGAAGAGTATCATAGAGAAATGGAATCAGATATGGTATTTGACGGATTTGTCGCTATTTCCGATCCGCTGCGGGCAGATGTATACGAAGCGGTGAAAAGCTGCCGCGCCGCGGGAGTTGCCCTCAAAATTCTGACGGGAGACAATATTTATACTGCAAAGGCAATCGCCGATGAATTGCATCTGATGGACGAAGGGCATATTGCAGTTGAAGCTAAAGATATCGAGGACTTGCCTGATGAAAGGCTTATAGAAATGCTTCCGCGTATCAGCGTAATCGCGCGCAGTACTCCCGTCATAAAAATGAGAGTAGTACGACTGCTTAAATCGCAGGGCAATGTGGTGGCGGTGACCGGAGACGGCATCAACGACGCGCCGGTGCTGGCAGGAGCCGACGTGGGCGCCGCCATGGGCAGCGGAGCCGACGCAGCCATCGAGGCCGCCGACGTGGTCTACATGACCTCCAGCATGGAAGCCATTCCCGAATCCATCCGCATTGCAAAAAAGACCGGGGCCATCGCCGCCCAGAACGTGGTCTTTGCCCTGGCCGTGAAGGTCCTGGTCATGATCCTGGGGCTGGCAGGCTTTGCCTCCATGTGGATGGCCGTATTTGCCGATTCCGGCGTGGCCATGCTCTGCGTGTTAAATTCCATCCGGGTATTATATAAGAAAAACTGATGTAAAAATTTAAACTTCATTTCATCTGGGCATTTTCCGGGAAGCTTCCTTGAAAATGCCCAGTTTTTCTCATATCTGTTCTATCTGCCGGAAATGGAGCCTCCACTCCCAAAAGCCGGCGTTCCACAGCATCCCCTCTCCCCGCCGGAACCCTGGACAGGAAGATCCCATACAATAAACCATAGCATTTTTCCGGGAGGGAAATCATGAAAAAAATCGTCTGCGGGATCCTGGCAGGATGTCTGGTCCTTGCCACAGCCACCGGCTGCCAGAAAAACGCATCCGGCAAAACGCCCATCACCTTAAACGAAGTGGCCCATTCCATCTTCTATGCGCCCCAGTACGCCGCCATTGAGCTGGGATATTTTGATGAAGAGGGACTGGACGTGACCCTGGTCAACGGAGGCGGAGCCGATAAGGTCATGACGGCTCTGGTATCCGGAGAAGCCGACATCGGCTTCATGGGCTCTGAGGCCTCCGTCTATACCTATGCCAACGGAGAAGCCGACTACGCCGTAAACTTTGCCCAGCTGACCCAGAGGGCCGGAAACTTCCTGGTGGGCCGGGAACCGGAGCCGGATTTCCAGTGGGAAAACTTAAAAGGGAAAAAGGTCCTGGGAGGAAGGGCAGGCGGCATGCCCCAGATGGTCTTTGAATACATCTTAAAAAAGAACGGCATCGACCCGAAGACAGATCTTTCCATCGACCAGAGCATAAGCTTTGGTCTCACTGCCGCCGCCTTTACCAGTAACGACGCAGACTACACCGTGGAGTTCGAGCCCTTCGCCACCGCCCTGGAACTGGAAGGAAACGGCCATGTGGCGGCCTCCCTGGGAGAAAGCTCCGGCTATGTGCCCTACACGGCATATTGTGCAAAGAAAAGCTATATTGAAAAAAATCCGGAAATCATACAGAAATTCACAAATGCCATCCAGAAGGGACTGGAGTACGTCAATTCCCACACATCCGCAGAAATCGCAAAAACCATAAAACCCCAGTTTAAAGAAACAGACGAGGCCGCCCTGACAGCCATTGTGGAGCGGTATAAGGCCCAGGATACCTGGAAGACCGATACGGTCTTTGAAAAGGAAAGCTTTGATCTTCTCCAGAATATCCTGGAAGAAGCCGGAGAGCTTCCGGCCAGAGTGCCTTATGAAGACCTGGTGGTCACAGACTTTGCCAGGGCGGCGGTGAAGGAGTAAACGATATTTATTTTTTCTTATAAGCTGCTTTATAAACGCCCAGGGATATTAAGATTACCACTACCATGACGATACTCTGGACGCTGGAGTAGGTGCTTCCCAGAACCAGGGCAATGACAATAGCTAAGCCCACTGGAAGGGAAGCTACTTTTAAATTCTTTAACACCACCGGGATCACCATGGGGCCCACCAGGGCCGGGAACAGGTTGTCAAAGGCCGGGGCGATCACCGGGTTCGTAAGGAGCGGAGCCATAATGGGGGCCAGGAACAGCATGCCGCAGAATACGATGGCTGTGGTCACGAAGGATGATGTGGCCACGGCCAGTATGGCCACGACCCGTCCCTTTTCACTTCCCTCCTCGCATTCCATGATCTTCATGGCGTTTAAGGCTGCCGGAAGCTTCATATTCTGGATGTTTCCTGTGGAGGAGGCCAGATATACGGCTCCAGGACCGATAATGGGGGCCATGGACAACTTTTCGCACAGTCCGGTGATGGCAAAGATCAGCATAATGGGAGCCGCCGCCTTTGCTGTGGCCGCCAGGTCGATCTTCAGCCCGAAAATCACGCATATGGCTGCCGGGACCAGAAGGAAAAAGCACCATACCACTAGTGTGGAGGTAATCCCCAGCCGGTGGATCCGGGCGTCAAACTGCTGACGCCCGTTTTCATTTTTATTATTTTCCTGCTTCATACCTTTATTCTCCTTTCACTGCTTCTACCGCATCAGCGCCGTGGCCACGCAGGCAGCCGCCATACCGGCAATCATGCTGAGGGAAAAAGAAAACTCGTTGAGAGCCTTGTGCTTCTTCCCCACTGCGTTCATAGCGATCATGCTGGCTGCGGATACCACAATGGCAGCCATGGATGGGATATTCCCAACGTCGATCAGATAGGGGGCCGAAAGGGTGGCCATCATTCCCAGAAACATGATATTTGGCATCACATTGCCGAAGCCTCCGGCACTTTTTTCCAGGGACTGCATTTTTTTATCGTATTTCTTTAACAGCATGGCCGACATGGACGATAAAAACACACCCAGAGTCACCACCCACATTAAGGATCCGAACACGTCCGGAGAGAAGTCGGCACTTCCCAGGCTTTCAAAGCCCAGGGAAGTTACAGCCATGTTGGCCGCCAGTGTCTCATAGGAGGCGGAGCCAATGACCGAAAGCCTGAGCCACGCGAAAAATTTTCCCAGGACCGGCATCAGGATCATGTAGCTGATGATAATAGGTAATGATGGCACCACGGAAAACAGGGCGCTGCTCTTGACTACCTTCATCAGATCTTTTTTCTCAAACCCCAGCTCCAGGGCCCTCTTCCAGGCGGTCCTGAAAAAGATCGCCGCCTGCACCAGCACCACCAGGATGGCCAGGCCGCAGAACGCGGCCATCACCGGGCTGTTCGCCACTGAAAAATACATTTTTTCCATTTGTGATCCTCCTCTTCTGCCTTAAAAGGAACCGGCCCTCACGTCCTCCGGGATCAGGCACCTGTATTCGCAGTTCTTCTTTGCTTCTTTCATCTCTTCCCAGGCGGCCTCCACCAGTTCCGGCCTTTCCATCAGCTCCAGGGCCGTCCTGGCAAGCACGGAAGCCGCTCCGGTCATTCCTCTGTGGGCGATGGACGATTTCCCCTGGGCCACAGCCAGCCAGGAATGGGCCGGAGTCCCCAAGGCAAAGCAGGCGCTGCCGAACCAGGCCGATGGAACATTCCAGCTCACGTCCCCCACATCTGTGGAGCCCTGCTTTAAGGGCAGCGGCGGCACGCAGACATCCGCCATGGCCCCCCGGAAAAATGCCTTCCCATTTTCTCCCATGATCTTTGCCGCCATGGTCTGATAAAGGGTCCAGTCTCCCGGATCTCCCACTGCGTGGAATTTCTCCGCGTAATCCAGTTCCTCATGGGAATAATCCAGTGGGAATATCTCCTTCATATGGCCGTATACCAGATTATCCAGAACCTTATTCTGGAGCACGTCCGCATAGGCGCTGACCACCTGGATCTCCACCTTCGTCTCTGTCATCAGTGCTGCGCCCCGGGCGATGTTATGGACCCGCTCCGCCAGCTCACAGACCTGGTCTACCCTGGGAGCCCGGACAGAATAGATCACCTCTGCATGGGCCTGCACCACGTTGGGCGCGTCCCCGCCTGTATCCGTCACCGCATAGTGCACTCTGGCATCAGGGATCATGTGCTCTCTCATATAATTGCAGCCCACGTTCATCAGCTCCACCGCGTCCAGGGCGCTCCGTCCCAGATAGGGGGATGTGGCCGCATGGGCGCTCTTTCCGGTGAACCGGTAGATGATACGGGCGTTGGCAAGGCTTGATACGGACGCAAAGGTCGCGGAATATGGATGCCAGGCCAGGCAGATATCGCAGTCCTTAAAGCAGCCCTCCCGCACCATAAAGGCCTTTCCTGCCCCGCCCTCCTCTGCGGGACAGCCGAAATACACAATAGTGCCCTGGCCTGGATGCTCCAGAAGATAATCCTTCACCGCCACAGCGGCCTCCAGACATCCGGTTCCCAGCAAATGGTGGCCGCAGCCGTGACCGGGCGCTCCCTCGGCCAATGGCTTTTTCACCGTCACGTCCGCCTCTTGGGAAAGCTTCGGAAGGGCATCGTATTCGCCCAGAAGACCGATGACCGGGCGGCCGCTTCCAGCTCTGGCTGAAAACGCCGTAGGGATGTCTCCGATCCCTTCCTCTACCGTAAAGCCCTCGTTTCTTAGAAACTCCATCTGGAGCCTGGAGGACTGGTCCTCCTTGAAGCGCATCTCTGCAAATCCCCAGATCTGGTCGCTCATTTCCCAGAACTGTTCCTTTTTACTCTGGATCAGAGAGTCCAGCAATTCAAAATCCATACGTTCTCCTCCTTTTATGCCTCCGCCTGGACGATCCCGCCGGGATCCCTGGGCAGCAATATTTTTTTCCACACATGTTCCTCCAGCCGCTTCAGATCCCTTTTTTCCTCCTCAGTGAGCCCCCGGGGATCCTTTAATACCTCATAAAATGGCAGAAGGCGGCAGTCGTACTCCTCTCCCTTCTTTTCCTCGCAGAGAATGTAGACCGGAAGGACCTTTAATCCGTGGAGCAAGGTGCGTTCCGCTCCGTCCTTATCCCTTCCCCTGGCGGCCTTGAAACGAACCACATAAGTAAGCTTGGAATTTTTTGTCAATGGATGGTAGCTTACGAAATCCCCCAGAGAGTAAACGGTCAGGCACTGCCTTCCGTCTCTGGCTGTGTACCGCTCCATGGGCTGACTCACATGAGGATGGGAGCCCAGGATCACATCCACGCCCATATCCATGACCTTCCGGGCCGCCTCCATAACATTTTTGTGGGGATACATCTCAAATTCCCAGCCCCAGTGGATAAAGGCAGCCACCAGATCCGCTCCCCGTTCCCGGGCCAGCTTCACATGGCGCTCCACCATAGAAAGATCTGGGTTTTCATCATTGAAACGCACCTCATTGATCAGATATTTTTTTTCATACTCATTGCCGTTCATATCAAAGGTGTAGGACAGAAGAGCCGTTCTGATACCGTTGATCTCTGTGATCAGCACGTCCTCCTGCTCCCCCGGCGTCCGGTTGGTGCCGGAATGAAGCGCCCCCTTTTCATCCAGAACGTCCAGGGTGGCCCGAAGGCCCTCCTCCCCGTAATCATAACAGTGGTTGTTGGCCGTAGAAAAATATCCGATCCCATGGCCATTCTCCCAGAACCGGTCAAACATGCCCCTGGTGGTGTTCATTTTCGGCGGCTGTCCCAGCACCTGGTTCCTTCCCACAGGTGCCTTCTCCCAGATGCAGGATTCCAGATTAGCGCAGGTGAGATCGGCATCCATGTAAAAGTTGCGGATCCCGTCGAACAGCCGTTTTGTAGACTCTTCTGTCAGGCAATCCACAGCCATCAGATCCCCGGCTGCGGTCATGGTCATTTCCCGCTCCGTCACAAAGCCCCTGGGCAGGGAGAAATCTAGTTCCTGGGAGGCAAAGTATTCCTCGATCCCCGATCCCTTTTCCGCAGTCTCCAGCTGATGGACCCAGCAGCGGTACGCCCATTTCAGCTTTTCTTTTTTATTGACAGCCACATCGTAACGCCCCTTCACTGGCTGCGGATAACGGAACTCGTTCCACATGACCACGCTGGCCAGCTTTGCGGCTGCGATGACAGCTTTGGAGGTTTTGTACTTCATATCGGCTCCTTTCCCATTTCTTTATGGTAATTTTACACAGATCTGCCCGCCTGTTCCACTGGACCCTTGCTCTTTTTTCCATGTTTTCTTTCTTTTTTCATTTACTGCAAAAAAATAGTTCATGAAACATATGTTATTTCATGAACCATTTCTGTTTTATCCGATTTTCCTGATGTGCCAGAAGGCCACAGCGTTGAAGGCCAGGCTCTGGCGGATCTCCAGGGTATCCTCCACATTCCTGTCCTCCAGGGCAAGGGCCGGATTGCAGAAGTTTTCCATATATTCGATCACATCCCCATCGGGAACTGTATAGAGATCCACCCGGACCCAGCTCTGATAGATGCTCCCGTTGTCCTTATCCAGATACATGCTCTTTAGCCGGTACCTTCCCTTTTCCATCCCCGTAAGTGTCACGGAAACCGTCTGAAGGAGGCTGTCCTTTTTTATCTGGTCCAGGGATAGGAACGGATCCATATAATACGGGGCCCACAGAAGCACAAAATAGCCGCCGCGTCCATCCTCCGTTGCCAGCACGCCGTCCTCCTCCAGAAGAAGCCTGGTTTCCAGCATGGATAGGAACCGCAAGGCAAAAAACAGCGGCCGCTTCACGCCCCGGTACAAATAAAGGCTTAAGGGATATGTAAAAAAGTCCTCCCCGGATGGCTCCAGGTTCAGTCGGAACCCGGCTCCCGCGATCCTTTTTCTGAGCTTTATGAGAAGATCCGGGATCAGGGCAGTCCGGTGGAATTCCCCGGCCTCCACCATGGACCTTCCTGTCAGTGTATTCCAGTCCAGAAGCCACACCGGTGCGTCCACGCCGTTTTCCTCCATCCAGGCCCCGGCCCTCCGCAGGCATGTCTCATGGTAATGGCGCTGGAACTGTTCATAAGAAAACGCGTCTGACGGGGCCTGAGCCTCGTTGGGATCCTGGCGGACGGTGATAAAGTCCACCGGAAAGCCTGGCCTTTCTGTTCCAGCCCCGGGATCCAGAAAGATTCCCAGAAGCGCACCCGGAAAGGCCCTCCGGATGGCAGCCGCCAGAAGCTCTGACCGTTCCGTGCCGGTCTCCTTAAGCTCGAACCGCCAGGGGCTCCCTGTTTCCCTTGGGACTTTCCTCCCGGCCATCTCCTGGTGGGACAGCCTGGAAAGTGCCGACTCCACGGCATCAAAAGCCATGTCCTCCTCCACCCGGATGAAAGGTGTGAGGCCCAGGGAATCCAGATACCGGAATACCCTTAAGACATCCAGTTCTCCGATGACATTTTTAAAGAGCTCCGCTGAAAACACCCCTTCCAGGCACACATAGGAGAAACCGATGGCCTCCTGGGCCTCTTTGATCTGGTCCTGTACCGCTTTCTGGCTGAGGCGCGAAAAATCTCCCACATACAGCACCCTGGCCGGAAGGTCCAGACGCTCCCCGGTCCATTTTCCCTGGACCGTATACTCCCTGACCCGGGCGCTCCCGCGCTTTTCATATGAATGGACGAACCGTACCAGCGTATCCAGGGAGCTCTCCGGCCCGTTTTCCAGGAATTCCATCTGGTCCGGCAGTTCCTCTTCCTTTTTCACTCGCCTGCGGTACTCTGCCGCCGTACAGGAAAACTCCCGGCGGAAGGCCCGGTTTAGGGCCTCGGCACTGGAAAATCCGTTGTTTAAGGCAACGCGGGTCAGAGAAGCGCCCGTGGCGGCCAGCTCCCTTCTGGCTCCCCGAAGCCGCAGGGAGTTTAAATATTCCAGGTAGGTGGTTCCCATCTCCCGCTTAAAGAGTCTGGAAAGATAAGAGGGCGACAGATAAAACCTCCCGGCCATTTTCTCCAGAGTCACTGGCTCACCAAAGTTCTCCTCCATGGCCTCCAGTACCTGGAGCAGATGGACGTTTTCTGTTCTGTATTTCCTCCGGCTGCTGCCGCTGACGAACTGGGTCCGCAGGGTATGGAGAAGAAGAGGGGCTGCCGACTGGATCAGCAGCTCATAGTCCCTTTCGCGGCCGTAGCTGTGCATGGCGATCTGAAGGATTTGGGATCGCATGGAATCATAAAGAGGGCCTGTGGCCGCATTTTCACTGGTAGATACGCAGGAAAACCGGGTATAAAGCGCCTCCCGGCACACCCGCTCCAGATACTCCTCTCCCATGGAGAGCCATACGGTCACATTGGGCTCCCCGCTTTCCAGAGAGTAGAACTCTCCATGATTGATCACCATCAGATCCCTTTCCGATAAGGTCTGCTGTCTTTCCGAGCTTCGTACCCGTACCGTCCCCCTTAACACCAACAGAAACAGCAGCCCGCTGTTCACAGAACCATGTTTCTTCTGAATGTTTCCCAGGAATACCCGTATCTGCTCCATGGCCTTCTCCTCCTTTGGCGTTCTTTGCCATTTTCGTCAATCATACCGTATAGCTCTGGAAAATGCAATCTGTACCCATTTCGTAAGACCTTATTCATATATTTGTAAATTGCTTTTTCTTCTGTCCTCCCTTATAATGGCCATATCACCACTCATTGTGGCATTTGAAGGAGGATTTTGAATTTATGAAAAAATTTACACAGAAAAAACAGTTGACCGCAGTTATCATGGCCGCTTCCCTGGCCTTTGCTTCCCTTACAGGCTGCTCCAGCTCTTCTGCCGGCAAGGAGCCTGCCGGCCAGGAGACCGAGGCCGCGGTAAACGTATCCCTGGACGACGTTTTAAATAAGATCAAAGAAGCCTATGGAGAGGGCTACATCCCCAACACTCCCATGGACGACCAGATGTTAAACGATGTCATCGGCCTTTCTCCGGAGCTGTGCGAATCCTATGTGGCCGAGATGCCCATGATCAGCACCTTCGTGGAGACCTTCATCGGAGTGAAGGCAAAGGAGGGAAAGGGTGACGATGTGGAGAAGGCCCTGACCGAATACAGAGAGCGTCTGGTGGGCGATACCATGCAGTATCCCATGAACGTTTCCAAGATCC
>OHMP01001108.1_pt1 | contig 11040 bp, 9 predicted proteins | sample 1569341 | NCBI WGS metagenome assembly OHMP01 (sample SAMEA3879584, study PRJEB24766) | human gut metagenome | biome: human-associated habitat; feature: feces | place: USA | collected 1985/1987 | reverse complement strand
CCGTGGATTCATCCTGCCCAAGTTTTTCCTGGAGAACTGCGGGGCCTATCTTGCAGCCATCCGCTCCATCGGCCGGACGGAGGAGTACTTCTATATGCCGGTGTTTGAGTCTGCGGCCATGATTCCCCCGCAGACTCGCCGGGAGGCTCTGACGGAGGTGCGGGCCCAGCTGGACACCGTGTCTGGCTCTATTTTAAACATCCGGGTGGGGGGGAACGACCTCTCCCACGCCTTCGGCCTGCGCCGTCCGGCAAATCGGACCATCTACGACCTGCGCCCGGTGGCGGATATCCTCATCGACATCGTGGCGGCTTTCGGCACTCAATACGTGGTGTCCGGCCCGGTATGGGAGTATTACTCCGGCGAGGGATGGGAAGAGGGGCTGCGCCGGGAGATGGAGCTGGATCTGCTGAATGGCTTCACCGGCAAGACCGTCATCCATCCCAATCAGATCCCCGTGGTGAACGAAATGCTCCGCGTTTCCCGTCAGGATTACGCGGACGCCCGGGCTATCCTGAACTGGGATACCGGCAGCGGCAGTCTGGTCTCTGCCAGTGAGGACGGCGGCCGGATGAACGAGTACAACACCCATAGCCGCTGGGCCCGGCGGATCGTCCTGCGTGCGGAGCGGTACGGCGTCAGGGCGTGAGAAAAAGGACTTGAATTTCGCTCCGACCTCCTGTATAATAAACCAGTATCCACCGGCCAGTGTGATGGAATTGGTAGACGTGACGGACTCAAAATCCGTTGGTGGCGACACCGTGTGGGTTCGAGTCCCACCACTGGCACCAGTTGAAAATACTCAGGTTTTTCATGAATTGAAAACCTGAGTATTTTCTTTTTGAAGCCCGGTTCTCTCCCCGAGTTCTCTCCTCCGGCTTGAATCGCGGCTGAGATGCCAGGGGTGATGCTGACTGTCTGGTTCATTTTCGTTGCAGGCTGTTTCTTGGAATCCGTGTCCAGGTGCGCGTAGATATTGGCGGTTGTAGCGTAGCTGCTGAGTTCCAGCCAATCCTGAATATCCTTCACCGCGACTCCGTTTTTCAGAAGCAGGGATGCGCACGTATATCTGAAATCGTGGAAACGAATCGGACGAAGGCCGTGCTGCTTCAGGACCCGTTTGAAATGGTCGGACACAAAATTAGGCTTATATGGGATACCCAGCTCGTTGACATAGATGTACTCCGACTCCGTGTAGCAGTTTCCGCAGAACTCTTTACAAGCGGCTTTCCGTTCCTGCATCCGCAGCAGAAGTTCCCGGTACTGGGGAACCGGCGGCATCGTTCTGCAGCTGGATTTGTTTTTCATCCGGTTCTTGCCATCGGAACGATACTGGACCACAGTATGATCGACCGTGAGAGTATTTCCCTCAAAGTCGATTGCGCTCCACCGCAGTCCCATAATCCCACTTCTACGCAGACCGTAGAACGCAGCCATCAGGACCGGAAATTCTACCGGATCTCCTTACATAAAATGTCCATCAAAAATGACCAAATAAATAAAATGGTTGTCTTAATGCATGTGTATTCGCTCCATACGGAGCCGGCCTGTAAAAGTAAGTATGCGCTCGTGTTACATTTTTGTTTCTCCCAAAAGGGAAAACCGTTCACATCTTCAAATGGATCATTTGATAGAAAAGTCACACGGGTGTGGAGGAATTCGTATGCCTAAGATATTTTCAGATTGAGCATTTTCCCTTTTCTCAAAAAGAGCAGGCCCATAACCACCATGTAGCCCTCCTTGAGCACCATGAGACCAAACAGGACCCACATCTGGGGATAGCGGAAGGCCAGACAAAGAGCCAATGCACCGTGTGTCAGTTTGTCCGCGATCGGGTCAAGCGCCTTGCCCAAATTTGTGATCATGTTGAACTTTCTTGCGATCATCCCATCAAACAGATCCGTGAGACTGGAGAGGAGGACAACACCTGCGGCCCAATGGTACGCTTCTTTTGCCAGATAGAGGTAACAGAATACCGGAATGAGGAGGAGCCGAAAATATCCCATCAGGTTCGGAATAGAGAATCTCTCTTTTGTGTTGAATGGCTTCATTGAGGTTCTTCTCCATCTCCTATATGCAGACAAGTCATGCGGAAGCAGAAGACTGGAAAAATTGCGACAACGCGTTTACAGCTTCGGCTTCGTCAGGGCCGTCTGCAGCGACCTGTACCTGCTGTCCCTGACGAAAGCCGAAGGAGACGACCCCGAGAAGACTTTTCGCATTGATGCTTCGCTCACCGGCGATTATGCGGATGGTGCTCTGAAAGACATTGGCATGGCTTACAAACAGTGCGGCTGTATGTGTGGTGAAATCTTCCTCCAACTGCAATGAAAGGGTCCGCGTTGTCATGGTAATCGTCCTCCCAATGATAGATTTTCATTTATAAATGCTCGATCCAGGGGCTTCGGAACATGTGCGCTTATGATGCGCGATATTTGCGCTCTCCTTTGCACAGCCAGCCCTTTCTTCTCCAACTCCGAAATTCCCAGCGGGCCAGCAGCAGGCAGAGCAGGAACGCAAGAGCATCGGCTATCGGTGCGGCCAGAAGTGCGCCGTCCAGCCCGAAGGAGCGGGATAGCAGAAGCGCCAGAGGGATCAGGAAGCAGCCCTGCCGGGCCAGAGGAATCAGCAGGGACTTACCAGGCCGGCCGATCCCCTGGAAGAAGGAGGCTGAGGTCATGTGAAGGCCATACAGGAAAAAGGCCAGCATATAGAGCCGGAAGCAGTGCTGTGCGCAATCCAGATAGAGCGCATTGTCCGATACAAAGCAGCTTGCGATCTGCCGCGGGAACACCATGAAAATGAGAAACCACACCACTGAAATGCCTACTGCAATAAGAGAAGCTATATGGAATGTCTTTTGGACCCGCGCATAGTGGTTGGCGCCGAAATTATAGCCGTTGATGGGCTGGATGGCAGAGGACACCCCGACGAACATGGAGTGAGCGATCTGGTAGACCTTCATCATCATGCCGTAGACGGATAAGGCAATGTCACTGCCATAGACTGTGGCGGCTCCATAGGCCCGCATCAGATTGTTCAGGGTAATCTGCACCAGAGCGGAGAGCATCTGCGTAAGCAAGCTGGGGAGGCCCAGTGCCAGAATACGACAGGTCAGCTTCCGTGTAGGGCGCAGGTCCTCCCGCCGGATATGAACGGTTTTGAGGCGGCGCAGGTAGAGCAGGGCCAGGCATCCAGCAGCCACCTGCCCGATCACCGTGGCGATCCCGGCGCCCACAACGCCCATCTTCAGCGGAAAGATAGGGTCCAGGATCAGGTTGATGACCGCCCCTGTCATCATGCACTTCATCATGTACTGCGGGGAGCCGTCCGCCCGGATAATGGCGGTGAAGGCGGGACAAAGGAGCTGGAACGGGATCCCCCATGCGATGGCGCGCATATAGGACAGAGACTCTGCATAGGCAGTCGGCGTCGCGCCGAAAAGGACTACGATCTGCGGGGCGAAGATGCCGCAGGCCAGAGCGGCCAGCAGACCGCTGGCCAAGATCAGGGTGAGGGCGTGACTGATGGTGCTGTCCGCCTCCGGCTGCTCTTTCCGACCCAGGCACAGACTGATATTGGCGGCACATCCGTCTCCCAGCATCAATGCCACAGCATTGACCAGAATGGTCAGCGGGAACGCGATATTAGTGGCTGCCATTCCTGTAATGCCCACGCCCTGTCCGACAAAGATCTGATCCACGATGTTATAGAGGTAGTTGACCATCAGTGTCAGTGAGGTGGGAACGGCGTATCGAACGATCAGTTTGGGTATGGGATCCGTTTCCAATGGGTTTGGCTGCAGGTTTGGCTCCATAGCAAGGCTCCTTCCGTATTCATACTGGACGCTTCCGAGGGAGAAGCCGCCGGAAATAAAAAATCCCGGCGCCATTTCCCTGACGCAGAGAGATGGCTGTACCGGGTGCTTAGAGTATACACTTTTGCTTGAGGAGGATGGGCATCCGGCACGGCACCAGAAAGCCTTCTTCTCCCCTCCAGACCGAACCTGTTGGCTCCGGAATTCCACCGGATTAGCTGATCGCTCGCGGACTGTTACCGCCAGTAGAGAAATATCTCGTTTCCGAAGAAAACTTACATACCTAAATGTATCATTAAATAAAAGAACCGTCAAGGAAAATGTCCTTCCCGCCGTATCAACTTCTGCGCTTTCTGATCGATATCCTGTGTCCCGTACAAGGCATTCCATTTTGGCTTTTCCTGTGGTAAAATATCAAAATCGACAAAATCACAGGAGGCAGAACAGGGATGAAAACGGGCTTGGTCTTGGAGGGCGGCGCCATGCGCGGAATGTTTACCGCAGGCGTTCTGGACTCCTGGATGGATGAACAGATATCCTTTGACGGAATCGTCGGTGTGTCGGCCGGTGCGCTGTTTGGGATCAATGCTCCCGCCGGTCAGAAGGGACGCGCCATACGGTATAATTTGAAGTATATCCGGGATAAGCGGTACATGGGGCTGCGCTCGCTGCTGACCACGGGCAATCTGATCAACGCCGACTTCGCCTTCTATGAGGTGTCCTCCAAGCTGGATATATTTGATGAAGCGGCCTTTCAGAGATCGGGCGTTGACTTCTATGCCGCGGTCACCGATCTGCACACAGGCGCCCCGGAGTATATCCGGATCACAGAGCCGTTCCGTCAGATGGAGGTCCTGCGGGCCACCTCTGCCATGCCCTATGTCTCCCGGCCTGTGGAGTTGGATGGGAGGTTCTACCTGGATGGCGGGGTCAGCGACAGTATTCCAGTCCATTTCTGCAAGAGTCTGGGCTACGACAAGACCGTTCTCGTGCTCACACGTCCCTTGGAGTATCGGAAAGAGCGGCCCGCAGCATGGCTTCAGCGATTCAACCGCCTCTATTACCATCGCTATCCGGCCTTTGTGGAGAGTCTGAACCGGCGGTGGGAAGTCTATAACCGGCAGGTGGAGGAGATCATAGGGATGGAGCAGCGCGGGGAGCTCTTCGTGGTTCGGCCCAATGGCCCACTCCCAATCAGGCGTGTGGAAAAGGACCCCGCCAAGCTGCAGGCTGTTTATGACCTCGGGGCAGAGGCCGGCAGGGCGTCTCTCAGCGGACTGAAAGAGTATTTGCTGACGCATGAATGATGGTAGATGATATAGGAAATTGCGCATCCAGCAGGCAGGGGCTTGTATGGATGCGCAGTTTTTCTTTGTGCAGTATACAGCGTCCCTTGGTCCAGGTATCATGGTTGGCAAAACTGGCGGGATGGCATATATACTTTTTGAATAAAGAATTTCTGATACATATCGGACAAATTGACATTTTTTTCAAGTAACATTATAATGTTCATATATTCACTGCCACAAGAGGACGTGGTTAGAAGGGGTGAAGAATATGGATCAGGATCTGCCCTTATGGGTAGAGGGCTGCGCCGAAACATATATAATGTGGGTGTGAATGGAAGCAGACAGCTGCTGAAGATCTTGCCGGACAAAGGTATGCAGGTGCGGCCCTCTGGAGCAAACAAAGAAAAGGAGGGCATTTTTGATGGATCACAGCGTATTGACGATTTTGGATCTGGGAATCATTGCGGCATACCTTGTCATCATGGTCCTGGTGGGGGTCTATTCTGTCAGGCGGATCCAGAACACAAAGGATTATTATGTAGCGGGCCGGTCCTTTGGGCCGATGGTGCTGATGGCCACCGTCTGCGCGACGATCATCGGCGGCAGCGGTCTGATGGGCCGGGCAGGTGTGGCCTATACCGACGGCTTCAAGGCGGTCCTTACCGCAATTCCATACCTTCTGGGAATGTTCATTTTCTCCGGCATCGCCGGGAAGATCTCGGATATCGGGATGCAGTACGGGATCACCTCTATCCCGGAGCTGTTTGAACGGCGGTTTGGCCGGGCAGCCAAGATCACCCTCTCTGTGCTGATCGCGTTCGCCATGATGGGGACGGTGGCCTCCCAGGTCACCGCCACGGCCACGATCATCCGGATGCTGGGGGGAGAGTTCGGCCTCTCCTATGAGATGGGCGCGCTGATCGCAACAGTGGTCTTTATGGTCTACACAGCCACCTCCGGCCTGTTCGGCGTGGTATACACCGACGTGCTGCAGTTTTATATGTTGATCGTCTTCGTGTATATCCTGATCCCGGTGGCGGCCCTGTTCAACGTGGGCGGCTTTGCGAACTTTGCGGCCAACCTGGACCCGGCGCTGGTGGAGCCGCATATTGACGGCAGCATTTTGGGAGACATCATCACCTATCTGGTTTTCACCATGGCAGGTGCGGAAATGTGGCAGCGCGCATTTGCCGCCAAGAGCCGGAGGGCGGCAAAGCGCGGGATGTTCCTGGGTACGGCCGTATACGGCGTGACCATTGTGCTGGTCTACTTTATGGGTGTTGTGGGCCGTCAGATCCTCGGCGGCGACATCTTGGCGCAGTATGGCTCGACGGACGCTGTCGTTCCGGCCCTGGCGATCCGGATCCTTCCAGCCGGTCTGACGGGACTTGCGTTGGCCGGTATGCTCTCGGTCATCATGTCCACGGCGGACAGCTATCTGCTGGTATCTGTGCAGACCTGCGTCCACGACATCGGAAAGACCATCCGTCCCCAAATGCCGGAGCGGACCGAGATCTCCCTCTCCCGCATCTTCTCCATTGTCCTGCCCCTGGGCGCGCTGGTGATCGCGTTGTACATCCACAATGCATACAACATCCTCATGTTCGCCTGGAGCTTCTATGCCGCATCGGCTGGGATTCCCGCATTTGCAGCGCTGTTCTGGAAGAAGGCAACCAAGACCGGCTTCATGGCCGGGTTGCTGGGCGGGTTTGTTGTCTGCGTTGGCTGGAAGCTGGCAGGCCAGCCCTTCGGCCTTGGGGCGGCGGTGCCGGGCACGGTTGCCTGCGGTATCGCACTGGTCGTTGTGAGCCTTGCGACTTATAAGCGCGCACCGTCCGTATTCCTGAAAGCTGAAAAGCAGAGCTGATAGGGAGCTGCTGCATCCCCATATCGGAAAGCAATGGAGTGAACATTATAAGAGCCAGCCGGAAATTTTGAAGATCCCCGGCTGGCTTTGTTTTGGCGTATTACTGATAGATAAAAAGTCTCCGATCAGACAGCAGACCTCGCCACTGCTGTCTTTGCCCCAATGCCAATGGCACACACACCGCTTTTTCAGATCGCGTCACCAATGCGGCGGTCAGCGCTCCGTCCTCAGAGCTTCCGACAGCGTATGGCAGTTCTTCATCTTCTGCATCCCAAAATCCTGTCCTGCACGCATCAACTACATGGCGGGACGGTGGACTGCGCTTGTGCGCCTGGCCATGGACCATCTTTGCAACAACAAAGGTTACTGGATTTCTGCTGCGGAACCGGACGATGGCAAAGGCTGAGAAGTGATCCTGGTCTGTCCGGAGCACAGCTTCAGCAGACCGATATCCTGCCGTGTGACGCGACATATCCCATGCGGATTTGTCAGCAGAGCGACATCTTCCTTCTCGCCAATCCGAGCCATTCTCAGAAAGGAAACTAATATCGTTCAGAAAGGCGAATTGCAGGAAGAAGTCATTGCAAAAATACAACAAGCACGCCCTGCGGAGCGATGGGGAGAAAGACCAAAACAAGGGAGGCACGCTTTTACAACCCGTATCCGTCATTGCGGGCCGCCCACCGCGCGGGACTTCTATACACCATGGTATAAAACAGTTCTGCGGGCTTTTACGCCGTCACAGGGCACAGCCGGGCAGAGATCATTTGTGCCAGTGCGGACCGCAGCAAGACCAATGGACCTGATCGCCTGGAAACGCGTGCTGGATGGGCGTACGATGAGCGGGTATTCCAAACTGTATTGAGTATCTGATCGAGCGCCAGAGCACCTTCGCCATGTGGAAATTTGCCGCCTGTGTCAGTGAGCTTCTGGTTTTCCGCCGATAGGATATTTTGGGATAAGGGCGCGCCTCCAGACAAGCGACCGTCGTCAAGGCAGACAAGGAGCATGATGCGTTCAACAAGACCCGAAAAATGGTCTCCGACTCTAACAAGGAAGTGCTCAGAATGCTGGAGTCAGGAGATGGAAAATAACTTCATTATATAATTGGCTTTTTCGTGATCTTATGGTATGATACCCTTACGCTGTCCAGAGCATAATTTCTAGAATGAATCCCCTCTGTAATGTGAGTGAATCACCGCAAAGTGGTACTGTTCGGCGCCGATGGGCGCTATCTTTTTGTCTGGGCGGATGTAGAAGCACGGATGAAGAAGAATTACAATATGCATTGTATGCCGATGGTTGTGCTGTTGAACCTCGGAGAGGATGCGCTGGTTGTCCGCCGCCAAGGATATGAAGGCGTGCCGCAAAATACGGGCCTGCCTGAATGGCTGACGGACGGAGAAAGGGGGCAAAGTGATGCGCACACTGATTAAACACGGACTGATTGTAGACCCGGCCAGCCATGTTCACTCCCAAAATAATCTGCTAGTGGAAGACGGGCGTATTCAGGGGCTGACTGCTGAAGAGCCGGAAGCTGATGTGATTTTGGATGCCGAAGGGATGGTGGTTTCACCTGGTTTTGTGGATATCCACATGCACGAGGATCCTTATGACCCAGAGGAGGGGCGACTGATTCCCAGCATTATGACCTCCATGCTTCGCATGGGAGTCACTACAGCGATTGGTGGAAACTGCGGTATCAATACGGTCTCGCCTCTGCGGTATTTAGAATTGATGGACCGTGATGGCGGCCCGATCAATATGGGACTACTAGCCGGCCATACCTTCCTGCGGGAGCAGGCCGGGCACCGGGACAAGTACAGTGCAATTCGGCCCGATGAACAACAACGGTTGTCAAGGCTGGTCAAAGAGGCTCTGGAAGCAGGTTGCTTTGGGGTGTCCTTCGGTATTCGCTATGTACCCGGTGTGACACGGGATGAGATGGTGAAAACCGCCTGCTTCTGCCAAAGCCATGGCCGTCTTGTGGCCGCCCATGTGCGAGATGACGCGGATAATGTATTCGGCGCGGTGGAGGAGTTGGTTTCCATAGGGCGGCAGCTGGATCTTCCGGTTCAAGTTTCCCATGTGGGAAGCATGGGAGGATTTGGGCAGATGGAACGACTGCTGGCCCTCATAGATAGATATCGCGCCTCCGGTATGGAACTGAGCGGAGATTGCTATCCGTATGACGCTTTCAGCACGCGAATAGGGGAAACAACCTACGATGAGGGATTTTTGGAGCGTTACTGCACACAGTATTCTGCGATAGAAATCTGCGAGGGTATGTACAAGGGACAACGATGCACGGAGAGATTGTTTCATGAACTGCGTCAGACAGCACCGGACACATTGACGGTCTGCCATGTTATGAAGGCGGAGGATGTAGCTTTGGCCCTGTCTCATCCGGCCATTATGCTGGCCAGTGATGGGCTGATGGATCGGGGGCAAGGACACCCGAGAGGTGCAGGGGCGTTTCCACGCCTGCTGTGCCGGTATGTTGCAGCCGGGAAGATGAACTTGGATGATGCGGTCGCCAAGATGAGTGCCATGCCGGCCCAAAAACTGGGGCTGACGAGAAAGGGGACCTTACGCAAGGGCGCAGATGCAGACATCGTAATTTTTGATATGGATCGGATCCGGGACTGTGCTACGTTTGAGCATCCCGACCGTCCTCCGGAAGGGATAGAATGGGTCTTGATTGGGGGAAAAATCGCTGTGGAACACGGAACAGTCAAGCAGTCAAGTCTAGGACGAGCCATTCGCGCTTAGCAATGGAGCAGGAGGGAGAGACGGCATGGACGAATATGTGAAGCGGCAGCTTTTCTCAGTTCCGGGGCATATCGGATTTTACTACAAAAACCTGGTCACGGGAGAAACGGACGGAAGCCGCCAAACGGAGTTGTTCCAAGCGGCCAGCGTAATTAAACTGCCAATTTTGGCGGCCATCCTGCTGGAGGAGCGGGAGCATCCCGGTGTGCTGCAGGAGCGGCTCTTGGTCCGGGACGGCGACAAAGTGCCCGGATGCGGCGCATTGCAGCATATCTCCGGTACGCAGGCGTATGACATAGAAAGCCTCTGTAAGCTGATGATTACTATCAGTGACAATACGGCTACGAATGTGTTAATCCGCCGCTTTGGCATTGAGTTCCTGAATGAGCGATTCCAGGTGCTCGGCCTTCAGGAAACCAAGATTTTTCGCTTTCTGTTTGACACGGAGGCCGCACGTCAGGGAAAGGAGAATTTATGTCAACCGAAGGAGATCGGTAGCCTTCTGGAGGAAATCTACCACGGACGCTGCGTGAGTGCCAATGCGTCTGAGCGAATGCGGGCGATGCTATCGCAACAGCAGATTAACCATAAAATCCCCAGCCTGCTTCCACCCACCGTGCGGGTGGAGCACAAGACCGGCGAGGATGAGGGGATTACGAATGATGTGGGGATTCTATATGGGAGAGAACCCTGTGTTCTGGTATTTGTATCCAATGAAACTGATGTACCGGCCTTTGAGCAGGTAATCCGGACAGTGAGCCTGCACTATACACGAGTGTGATGACAGACATATAGAAAAAGGAGAAAACTTGTTATGGCCATTATTAAGACGATCTCGGACCTTCTGTGGGGAATGCCTCTCATCGTACTTATTCTGTTGGCTGGCATTATCTTTACGGTCGGCTCCAAATTCTTTCAAATCGCACACTTAAAGCATATTCTGAAAAACACCATTGGAACACTTTTTTCAAAAAAGGACAACGGTAAGGGCATGATGAAACCCTTGGAAGTAATCAGCATTGCCGTTGGCGGAGCAGTGGGTGTTGGCAATATCGGCGGCGTGGCGACCGCTATCGCGGTGGGCGGACCGGGTGCAGCCTTTTGGATTTGGGTTGCGGCCTTTTTGGGCATGATGATGAAAATGGCCGAAGTTTCCCTGGCGGTATACTACCGTTCAAAGGATGAAAAGGGCGGCTATTATGGCGGGCCTACATACTATATGGAGAAAGGGTTGGGACGGGATAAGGGCTTCAAATTCTGGGGCGTGCTGGCGGTTATCTTCGGGATCGGCATTT
>OHMP01001107.1_pt1 | contig 11043 bp, 9 predicted proteins | sample 1569341 | NCBI WGS metagenome assembly OHMP01 (sample SAMEA3879584, study PRJEB24766) | human gut metagenome | biome: human-associated habitat; feature: feces | place: USA | collected 1985/1987 | reverse complement strand
CTGCAAAAGTAACTGCTTGACGCAGATCGTTAACGACAACCTTCATTTCCATACCTTCGCTCAAAAATTCGGACAATCCGGCCATATTTGCACCGCCGCCTGCCAAAACCAGATGCGTAAATCTTGCATCCTTTTTATTGATCAAATAATATTCACAGGTTCTGCGTACTTCACGTCCCAGATTTTCAACCTCGTTGAAAAATTCTGCAAATTTAGTTTTATCTGTTTCCAGGCTGCTCAAAAGCAGCTCATCTTCCAGTTTGATCTTTTCAGCAGCCGTCAGGTCAACGCCAGCACCATTAGCAATAGCGGCATTAAACATCTGCCCTCCCTGGGGAATACTGCGCTGCGCAACAGGAGCACCGTTCTGAAAAATAGTCAGCATCGAATATGAACGCCCTATATCAAGCAAAACGAAGTTTTCCAACTGCCTGGGCAAGGTTCTATAAGCAGACAAAACTTCGATATCAATACCAATAGTATGCCAGGCCAGCGCATCACTGATTTCCAGCAGTGAATCAATAACATCCTTAGGTGAAGCAACCAAAAGCACAGGCTGCAGACCTTCATTAGTATATGCCCCAAATTTAGCCGAATCCACATAATAAGTATCAGCTTCATAAGGAACATACTGACTGGAATCCCAAGCTACAGACTGTTTCATTTCTTCGTCAGGCATTTCCGGCATATCGATCTCACGTACAAAAGCATTACGGCCGCCTACAGTAAAAACCGCATGCCTGGCATTAAAATCATATTTTGCCACCAAGCCTTTAATAAAGCTTATCATCGCATCACTGTTACGGACAAATCCGTTATTGATAAGCTCCAGTGGCAGCTCTGCTACAGCAAAACAACTAACTACAGGCTTACTGCCTGTTTCTATCTGCACCATTTTTATACTTCCGGTGCCGATATCGACGCCAACTATTTTTGACGGCTTTGTGTGAAACATTCTTTTTACGATGGCTTGCACATTCACTTGCGCAGACCTCCTTGATTCGTATAAATAAAATCAGTTTTAATACTATATTTTATAAATTATATCATAAATTCATAAACTCATACAAACAAATTCCAGTAAAAATAAATTAAATATGGAGAAAACAAAAGCGCAATATAAGCTCCGATACATAAAAACGGTCCAAACGGAATCGGATCTTTACGCTGCTTGATACCGGAAGCCAGCAGCAGCACCCCGATTATCCCCCCAAAAACAAAAGCCAGCATCAGACAAACGATACTCGCCTTAAACCCAAGCCAAACGCCTAAAACAAAACTGAGCTTAACATCGCCAGCACCCATTCCACCGCGGCTCAGCAAAAATATCAGCAGCATCAGCCCACCGGCAAATAAAGCCCCATATAAAGAATCCCACATGTCCGGTAAAGCATAATAGGCATAAATGATACCTGTCGGCAGCATCAGCATCAAAATTTCATCCAGCAGAATTTGATGATCCAGATCAATAAAAGCCTGCACGATCAGGCAAGCTACAAAAAAGAAAACCAGTATTATTTTTAAGCCAGGCAAATAATACAAGCCGCAAATAAAATACCTGTCAAAAGCTCTACCAGCATATAACGGGCGCTATAAGCAGCATTACAGTAGCGGCACCTGCCGCGCAGCCAAAAATAACTTAGAACAGGTATCATATCCAGAGCCCCTAACCTGTGTCCGCAGCTGCCGCAGGCTGACGGAGGGCTGATAACAGATTTCCCCAGCGGCAGCCTGTAAATACAGACATTCAAAAAACTGCCGATAACTATGCCGATGACAAAATATAAACCAAATAACAAATACACAAAACCACGCTCCAACATAAAATATACTGTAAATTATAGTACTTTCAGTTAATTTCAGCACAAAAAGAACTGTCAAAATATATTACATAAAAGACAAAACCAGACACCATTGCTGTCTCTTGATGCCTAAATCATAGTTTTCAAAGCGTCATTTAAACACCGATTTTTGAATAACAACGATGCTTTTCTTGATATACCACCTTGAATATACCGACAGAAAGTTTAACAATAATAATAAACAAAATCCTCATATCCAATTACATTGATTAATATTTATTATATCACACAAACAGGATGATATTTATTAATTTAAGAAAACATACCTTTAAAAATATATGCTCAGAATAGTGATTACCAGGATAGATAAAGTATTTGCCTTTACAATCACTTACTGCTTAAGCAGGTAAACAAAAGCAGCAGTATTATCAACTACTGCTGCTTGGCATTTATCAACATAATTCCAGATTCATTCTATAAAAGCAGATTTAATTATTTCCATAAACCTGCTCTTTTGTATAATAACCGCTTTCGATCAATATCTTGTCAATATTTTCTTTTGTTACCATTTCACCAGTAATCAAATAAGCCTTAATTTTTTCTCCCTTCTCATTGGCGATTTCTGAATTGGCAGTTACTTTTTCGCCTTTAGCAAGTGCAACAGCCTGATCAACCGCAGCTGACGCCATATTTTTCAAGTCCATATACACTGTTGCATCCTGCGTTCCTGCAACAAGTCTTTTAACCGCCGCCAGTTCTGCATCCATACCAACAATGATAACATGATTTTTTAATCCGAGCTCCTGTACTGCAGCAGCGGCACCGCCAGCCAAACCATCATTCGGACACAAAACTGCATCTAATTTCATGTCATTCGCTATAACAGCTTTTTTTACCATTTCCTTGGCCGTATCAGCGGACCACCCCGGTACATAATCATTCAATATTACATTGACGCCCGTTCCGACCATTGGTTCAATGTATTTATTAGCCCCATTGTATAAAAAGTGAGTATTAAAATCACCTTTATCACCCTTCAAAACAATAAAATTACCCTTATAAACACGCTCTGATAAATGCTTGCCCAGGTTCTGCCCAATTTTATAAGTATCATAACCAATAAAAAGATCCGTTTGAGGATTTAAAATAGCCCTACTATATGAGACAACCTTAACGTTTTTCTTTTTTGCATAATCTACTATATCATCAACCTGACGTAAATCTCTGGGAATCATAATCAATACATTGATGCCGCTGTCAATAAGTTCAAAACAGTCTTCACGCCATGTCTTAGGTGTATCGGTAGTATTAAAACGAACAGTTATATCTGCTCCGAGTTCTTTAGCACGATCTTCCATAAACTGTTTTTCTTTCACCCATCTTGTAGCACCACCAACACCAAAAGAAACTCCCAGCTTGGGTTTCTGAGGCTCGCTGCTGCAGCCCACAGCCAGTATAAAAATTGCCACAGCCCCCATAATACATACGATTTTTTTCAGCATAACTTACCCTCCCTGAAAAGCTCGGCAAATTTACTTTCTTCCATTGGTCTGGCAAAATAATAGCCTTGAGCAATATTACATCCGCATTCACGCATCAGACTGACATTCTCCCCTGTTTCAACGCCTTCTACCACCAGACTGATATTCAGCTTGCGAGCCATTTCTACAACTGAAACAAAAATAATATTACGTTTTTCGTTATCAGCAGCTTCCTCTAAAAAAGCTCTATCTACTTTTAAAGTATCTATCGACAAGTCTTTCAACATATTCAAAGAAGAATAACCGGAACCGAAATCATCCATTGCCACAGCGACACCATATTCACGAACTTTCTCTGTAAAATCATAAATAATACTGAAATTATCAAAAATAGCGCTTTCCGTTAGCTCCAATTCAATCAAATGCGCTGGTACCTGATATTTTTCCATTTTCTGTAAAAGTGTCGGTAAAAATTTTTCGTTTGAAAAATGCAAACGTGAGAAATTTACAGAAATCGGCACACATTCAACCCCTGCATCCAATGAAGTTCGCAAGAAAGCTAATACTTTTTCAAAAACAATCATATCCAAATCTGTAACTAAACCAGTTTTTTCGCTTAAGGGTATAAAATCGCCCGGCGCAATCAGTTTATTATCTCTGGTCCGCCAACGGATCAATGCTTCTGCACCAACCAGCTTACCACTATTGATGTCAACTTTAGGCTGGTAGAAAGCTACAAACTCATCATTTTTAATTGCAAGTTTTAAATCCCGTTTCAGTTCTTCATTATGAGCAGTCATATCATCAAATTTCTTGGAATAATAGACCACGTGCTGATTCAGCACACCTTTAATCGTCTGCGCCGCAACGCTGGCCTTGTCGACCATAAGATTAATATTTTCATCGTAGTCTTTGATAACATAAACGCCAGCCGAAAAATGCAGTATCAGATTTTCTTCTGTGATATTTCTGATCGCTGAAAATAACGCTTCGATTCTTTCTTCATCTGCATCCAGTAAGAAACATACAAAACGGTCACCGGAAATACGTGCCGCAGTTTCGCCTGGCTGCATCCAGACGCTGACTGAACTGTATATTTGCCGCAAAATCTTATCGCCGCAGGCAAACCCGTAAAAATTGTTGATATATTTAAAGTTATCTACATCAAAACTCAGAATATAAAATTGCTTGTTTATTTTGTTGCTTAACGTCTCCTGTACATCAACAAGAAATTTATTATAGGTATTGCCCCCTGTCACATTATCTACAAAAGCAATTTTTTCCAAAACCCGTTTCTGTCGACGCTTGTTCCAGGCAAAATAACAGATACTTACCAAAAAGATAAGTACAAGCGAAACCATAACCATGTAAAAAATCTTCATAACTATATTTCCGTTTTCGGCAATGACATCAGTAGGAACGCTCGTTACCAGATACCAGTCATGTACCTGTTCAATAGGAGTATAAGCAGAGAATGTTTTTTCACCATTGACCGCATTTTCCATAAAACCGCTTTTATTGGCTTTAATGTCATCTTTCATTTTACGAACAGCTTCAACGTTTCCGTATTCGTAAACATCACGAAAATAATTATCCGATTTTAAAGCACAATTAATGTGTTTGGTATGCAGGATAATATAACCTTCACTATTGATAACATACATATACCCTTTAGACGAAAATAACGAAGCCGCAAACAGCTCATTCATCTGTTTATCAGTATAGATTTTCTGAATCGTACCGATGATATTATTATCGTAATACAACGGCACGCTGCCGACAAAAATATATTCGCCGTTGATTCTTGAAATAGTCCGTTCAGAAATATTAGAAATACCATCAATAGCTAATTTAAAATATCGGCGTCCTGAAATATCTATATGCGTGTCGCCATCTACATAAGCAAGTCCATTTTTATTTGCTAAGAACAAACTATCATCAATGCTGTTTTTAGAATAATCCTCTAAAAATTTATTGATATCCGCTTCTTTGGTGATATTCTTATTTTTCAGTCCGTCAGATATTTTATTACTGATAATATCCAGACGATTAAGATCTAAAAGCAGTTTACTGGTAATAACGTTCTTATTTTGCGAAACTATTTCTTCAAGGTTATTTCTGGAATCACTGTCAAGTAAATTTTGAACATATCCCAACAAAAAAACAATAACACCAAATAAAATGATGTTAAATACAAAAACAGATATCAAAAAAGGTTTTTGTAAAATTTTATCAAAATTCATGACAGATCCCATCCGGCTTCGTTAGAAGTATAAAAAAATTAAATATCACTTTTTTCACTATGGTATTACATTGAACAATTACTTATCAATAAATTTCAATATCTTTATTTCTTTTTATTTAGCAACTAAATATTATTTTCATAAATATATTTTTAAGTTTTATTTTAAATATTTTATCACTTTATTTATCTTTTATCAACTTAAAATAATAACCCCGTTCCCTTTTTGGGAACGGGGTTATTATAAAAACGGTTTGATTTATAAATTTGATTTATAAAATAGAAGCTTCATTTACTTCTTCAATATCATTTTTTTCAGCATAGCCTGTCAGGGCCAAAGTCAAAGCACCGTCACCAGTTACATTGCAGGCAGTACCAAAGCTGTCCTGCAGTGCAAAAATCGTCAACATCAAAGCCGTACCAGTAGCATCAAAACCCAGTACACTGATGATAAGGCCTAAAGAAGCCATAACTGTACCACCTGGAACACCGGGAGCACCAATAGCAAAAATACCCAGCAACAGACAGAATAAAATCATCGTACCTAATTCCGGCAAAGCACCATATAAAATCTGCGAAACAGTCATAACAAAAAATACTTCAGTCAAAACACTGCCACATAAATGAATATTGGCAAACAGTGGAATACCAAAATTTACCAAGTCTTTGCGCAGCACTTTTGATTTACGTGCACATTCCAACGCCACTGCTAAAGTAGCCGCCGATGACATTGTACCTACGGCAGTAATATAAGCCGGCCAGTAATGCTTAAGCACTTCCATTGGATTAGCGCCGGCATAAAGACCTGCCAAACCGTACAACAATGCCAGCCAGATATAATGTCCCACCATTACTATCAGCACTACAATCAGGAACACAGGCAGCTGTTTGGTAATCGTACCTTCGTACGACAATGCGCAAAAAGTGCAGGCGATAAAAATCGGCAGCAGAGGAATAACAATATTAGTAACGATAGCCAGAACAATTTTTTGAAATTCTTCCAAAAATTTAGTAATCACAGCAGCCTTAGTCCAGGCAGCTGCCACACCAATCAAAACAGAAAAGACCAAGGCGCTCATTACACTCATGATCGGGTCGATCTTTAGATCAAACAACAGCTTTGGCAGTTCTTTTAAACCATCTACAGAAGAAACAATATTCAGATGGGGAATAATACCATACCCTGAAAACATTGCAAAAAATGCTGCTCCAACCGAAGAAACATAAGCTAAAGTAATAGCAACACGCAGCATTGTCGACGCATGCTGGCCCAAACGCGTGATAGACGGGGCAATGAACCCGATAATAATCAGCGGTACACAGAAAATAATCAATGAACCAAGTAAATTTTTGATGGTTAATATAACCTGCATCAAAGCTTCATTGGCATATAAGCCTACCAGAATACCTGCAATAACACCCAGTAAAAGTCGGGCAGGCAAACTTCCCAGTATGTTTTTCATTAGCGTCACTCTTTTCTTGGATAAAATATTTTACTATATACTAAAATAGCATATACTAATCAATTCCTCAACTGTTTTTCACTTTTTCTCTCAAAATATTATTATTTTCTTAAATAAAAGTACTGAAAATAGTATTTTAGACTTTTTTACTACCGTGGAGCCCACATCATCAGACCCACACCACTGCCAGACAAGATAACCGCCGCCGATCTCAGCCAGACCTGCCAAAATAAAAATCATAATCGAAGTAAACATAACATTTTCCTTTCCAAATACGCAATCCATCTAATATTATAGCCATAAAATAAAAAATTAAAAGTCTGGCTAACTAAAATCCAGACTTTTATCATTTTCACATTTAATATAAATTATTTTTGCTAATAAAAAAATCTAAATCTGCCAGCCGCTGTTTAGAATCAGTTCCAATTTTCTGACCAATCAAGATTGCTAACGACTCTGCAACACATAATGGAACTACATAAGAATTTGTAAAACCAACTCCGTCTATTTTTACCGTTAACAAATAATCAGCATATGGCACTAATGGTGACGTTACTCTGTCTGTAATGAGAATGATTTTACTACCACGCTTTTTAGCCAGCTCTAAAATAGAATAATTAATCTCAGAGTAGCGCGGGAACGAAAACATCACCAAACAATCTTCTTCATTAAGATCAATCAATTTTTCTATAACACTGCTTTCTGCCATATTGCACAAAATCAAATGCGGCACAAAAAACACTGCTTTACGTGTAAAATAATCAGCACAACAAGATGTTCCTCTAAAACCAATAATATATTTATTCCGACTTTTTATAATACACTCAGCGATACTATTCACTAATTTGTCATCTAAATTAAGCATCGTCGAAGATAAATTATCAATAGCCTTATAAAAAACATCGTTTACTACGTTATCACTATTTATTTTATCTTTGGTATTAGTAAATTTCTGGCTTGGCGATAAATTCAAATTATAATGTTCAAGCATCCGTTCTTTCATAGTATTTTTAAAATCAGCAAACCCAGCAAATCCAAGTAATCTAATAAACCTAATAATAGAAGTATCACTTACACCTAACTTTAAAGATATATCAGTCACTGTACTAAGACCAATGTTATTAATATTATCAAGAATATAATCTGCTATAACTTTTTCTGTTTTAGTTAAATTCATAGACTGGATCTTACTAATCAAATTATCCATAACAACATTCCTTTAAATATTAAGTATTATGTTAATATTATACACCATAAAATAAAAAGAAGCAGGGATAAATTTCCCTGCTTCTTTTTATTTTATTCAAGTTCTCTTACAAAAGTCTGTATTCTATCCATTGCTTCCTTTAAATTCTCCATAGAATTAGAATAAGACAATCTTACTTTACCCTTAATATTAAATGCTTCCCCTGGAACCAATGCCACCAGAACAGCTTCTAATAGAATATTAGCAAAATCAACGGCATCTTTTATTTCACGGCCACGATATTTTTTGCCAAAATAACAACTGAAATCCGGCAATAGATAAAAAGCTCCTCTAGGTTTCGCACAGCTTATCCCCGGCATTTCGGCCAAACGCTGCAATAAATAAATTCTTCGTTTATCGAACTCTGCAACCATTACTTCCAAATCATGCTGCGGTCCACTCAAAGCAGCAACAGCAGCCTTCTGAGATATAGCACTGGTAGCTGAAGTTGTTTGACTTTGAATTTTCTTTATTGCATCTATAATAGTTTTATTGGCAGCTACATATCCAATACGCCAGCCAGTCATTGCATAAGCCTTAGAAAAGCCATTTACAGTTAAAGTCCTGTTCCAAACATCTTTAGAAATAGAAGCTATTGAAAAGTGCTTTGCATCGTCATAAATAAGCTTTTCATAAATTTCATCTGTAATAATATAAAAATCATATTTACAAGCTAAATCAGCTAATTTACGCAAAGTACCTTCGCTATAAACAGCTCCAGTTGGATTATTAGGAGTACAAATAACAATAGCTTTTGTCTTCGTAGTTACAGCCTTCTCTAAAGCCTCAATATCCAAATCAAAAGTTTCTGCTTCTACATCTACAAAAACTGGTTTCGCTCCTGCAAACTTAATCATCTCAGTATAACTAACCCAGCAAGGAACTGGCAAAAGCACTTCATCTCCAGGATCTACTAAAGCCATGATCGAATTAAAAATTGCCTGCTTAGCTCCTACAGTCGCGCAAATTTCATCTGTGGTATATTCTAAATTATTATCTTCATGTAATTTTTTAGAAATCAAACGGCGTAATTCTATAATACCGTTACCAGCAGTATACTTACTGAAGTTATCAACTATTGCCTTGATAGCTCCGCATTTAATATAATCAGGAGTCCCAAAATCAGGTTCACCCACATTTAAAGAAATAATATCTTTTCCCTCTGCTCTCAACTCAGCTACTTTCGCAATCAATGCAGAAGTTGGCGAACCTGAAAAAGTATTCATTCTTTCTGCTAACATTATAATTCCTCCTATCCTAAACTAAAGTTTTATTAAAATCTTCACCAGTCCAAATATTTTCATTTTTGGCAACCAGCATCGTTCCTAAAACATCACCCGATACATTTACTGTAGTATGTGACATATCAATAAGTCTGTACATTCCAGCAATAGGCCCCATTAAATCCATTGGCAAACCTAAAAGATTTAAAAAAATCGCACCTGTTACAATACCACCACCGGGGATACCTGGTGCCGCGATAGACATAATAGTCGAAATAATAATAACCATTAAAATCTGATCAATAGTGAGCTGCAAACCATAGATCTCAGCTACAAAAAACGCCAGTATCGTTTTATATAAAGCGGCTCCAGTCAAATTTATCGTGGCTCCCAAAGGTATAGAAAATGAAGCAATAGACATCGGTACCTTTAACCTTTCTGTAGTAACATTTAGAGTTATAGGTATCGTACCTGCGCTGGAATTAGTAGCAATAGTATTTACCCAGATCGGTATCATTGATTTACACATTTCCAGATAATTTACTTTAGTATATAACCAGACGATACCACTAAAGAAAAACCAAATCAAAAGACAGCCAACCCAATCTGTAAAAACAAACTTAGCCAGAACCCCAAAAAGCTTAGGTCCAAATACAGCCGTAGTATTCGCCATCAGTGCTAATACACCAATAGGAGAATATAACATAACTATATCCAGCATTTTATAAATAATACTTGCACATTGATCAAAAATTTTAGTAACCCCAGCTACCTTCTCACCTAAAGACACCAGTGCCACACCTACAAGAACAGTAAAAAAAATCATTTGCATAATCTGATTTTTAGCCATACTGTCAACAATATTAACTGGTACCATATCAAACAAAAAATTTACAAATGATGGGGTTTTCACTTTTGAAGTATCAAATGCCTGCATATTATCAAGTGTAAATCCCACACCTGGATGAGTTATATTAACCATAACAATACCAACAATACAAGCAATAACTGTCATAAGGAAATAGACAATGACTACTTTACTGCCAATTCTTTTCAACCGCTGCACATCACCAATAGCAGCAATTCCGCTTGTAACGCTAAAAAAGATAACCGGAACAATTAACATTTTAATCATATTCATAAATAGATCTCCGGCAGGTTTTACCCAAATAGAAAAATCATGGAAAAACAGTCCGGCTATAATACCTATGATAAAACAAACGCCTACTCTATGCGGCAAATATTTTTTATTTAACAAAAACGTACTCATACTATCCCCTCGTTTCCCAAACAACTTGCTTTATTAATAGTAATCGTCAATTATTTCAATCTTTTTTGTCTCGATAGCTTTAGCTACCCACTCACGCTTAGCAGTTCCATTCCCAGCGGCAACCACTTTAGCTTCATCAGTTTCTTGCAGTTTTTGCGCTGCTGCAAGTACCGCAGAAGCATCCTTCAAGGGAATAATTATTACACCATCATCATCCATAACAACTATATCTCCTGGGTTTACGCTAATACCACCACAAGAAATTGGTACATTTATTTCTCCCGGTCCTTCTTTATAAGGACCACCTGGTGTAGAA
>OHMP01001103.1_pt1 | contig 11102 bp, 12 predicted proteins | sample 1569341 | NCBI WGS metagenome assembly OHMP01 (sample SAMEA3879584, study PRJEB24766) | human gut metagenome | biome: human-associated habitat; feature: feces | place: USA | collected 1985/1987 | reverse complement strand
CCGGTGCAGAAACACCCAGCTCATCCACAGGCAGCTCGCCCGTGGCAATCTCGGCCGCGTTTTTCACGCTCAGCACTTCATCCAGCATCCAGGCATAGGCACCGGCCACAGCAGGGTCCGCCAGACGTTTCCAGGCAAAGACGAAGTCGTGGGCCGTCAGCGCATCGCCGTTAGACCATTTCGCGTCTTCCCTGAGCTTGAATGTATACGTCATACCGTCTTCACTCATAGTGCATTCTGTGGCAAGGTCCGGCACCAGGTTATCATCTGCATCCAGCGTATACAGGCCGCTCATCGTGGCGCCAATCAGTTCCATCGAAAAGCCGTCCTCTGCATTGATGGGATCCATGGATTCCGGTGCCAAATCTTTTGCAAGGTTCACAACAACCTGTCCATCTGCTTCCCCGCCGGCAGATGCACCGGAAGCCGTGGATGCCGGGGTGCTGCCGCAGGCGGTGAGCATGACGGCAGCCATGCAGACAGCCAGAACGAGTGCACACAATTTCGTTGCCTTTTTCATATTTCTCCCCTTATTTCTTCTGAATTTATTCACAACGCGCCGCAAGGCGCCTGCTGCCTGTAAAAGCGGCCTTTTGTACCTTCCGGCACGGGCCAGCTTGAAAAAGATATCCTATAACGTATTGATATGTCATGCAAAAGTTTTTATTTATTATAGAACATTCTGCTATGAAGTCAAGTTAAAATTGTGTAATTTACTGCCGTAAAGCAGGAAATGGAAAACCTGCACAAGCTTTGCCGGAAAAGTATGAATATTTTTGCGCAGTTTTGTGTATATATGCAGTTTTCTATCACTCAAAGCCTAAAAACAGAGGATATTTGTCTGAAAGAACATATTTTCTACATATATTTTTGGAAAAAATGAAAAAATTATCAGGCGTAGTAGTCAAATCAGCCCCAGCCGCTGCAAAGCACCCGCCACTCCTTCCTCCTCCAGCGTACCGGTGACAAGGGCAGCCTCGCGGCATACTGCATGCGGGGCCGAGCCCATAGCCACACCCGTGCCTACGGTGCGGAACATGGGCAAATCGTTCTGGCCGTCGCCAAACGCATAAGTATCCTCTTTGGCGACGCTGTATTTTTCACACAGCCAGCGGATGGCCGAAGCTTTATCCTGCCCTTTGCGCACCATTTCAAAAAAGCGGCCGTCCGGCCGGGCATAAATATCATACACAGGCGCAAGGCAGGCGGCCAGCGGCGCAAACTCTGCCTCGCTGCCCGTATGGGCTGTAAATTTTTCCACGCACATCTCATGGGTAATTTCACCTGCACGCATCACGCGCGGGAAGTTCCAGGGCAGTTCCACGCTGCCCTGGCCCACATAGTAAAAACCGTGCGTACCTTCCAGGATGCAGGACACATGCAGCCGCAGTATCTGCGCCGCAGAACGACGCAGCAGGCGCAGCGGCAGAAGCTTTTCACGCACACACACGCCGTCCATTTCAATGCGGGCACCCGCACCGGAAATGACGCCGTCTACGTCAAAGCACAGCAGTGTTTTACCAATGTCGCACTTGGTGCGCCCTGTGCACAAAAATACCTTGTGGCCCTGTGCGCGCAATGCCGACAGTGCCTCCAGCGTGCGGGGCGAAGGGCGCGCATCTTCCCCAAACGGCACCAGTGTGCCGTCTATGTCAAAAAAAAGCCACTTGCGTTCCACTTTCCCACTTCCTTTCACCGCACGGGCGCGGTCATTCCCCCATTACTTCTACAAACACTTTCCGCAGCTGCGGACCATCGAATTCCACAAGGTAGATATCCTGCGCGCCGCCGCAGACAATTTCGCCGTCCACCACCGGGAACATGCAGTGATTTCCGGTAAGCACGCTTTTCAGATGGCCCTGAGAATTGTTGCTGGTGGCTCCATATGTGGGCAGGAAGTGCGCATGCAGATAGGGTGCTTCCAGCGGCACAGACTTCTCCAGCATTTCAGAAATATCGGCCTCCACACAGGGAAGCGCCTCGTTCACCACGATGCCCGTGGTGGTGTGCGCAGTGATAACGGCCACAAAACCGTTTTTCACGCCGCTTTCACGCACGATGTCATGCACCTGCCGGGTGATGTTGAAATATTCCTCCACACTCTCGCTCAAATGGCGGATGGTTTTCAGCACGACCATGGCTTACACCTCCTCGCCGCTGAGAAAACGCAGCGCATTTTTATAATACAGATTTTCGCGGGCAAAGCTTCTCATAGGCACCTTGTCCAGCGCGCGCTTCAGCTTAAATGCGCGGAAGCGCGGCCCGTTAGAGCCGAACATCACCTGGTTCGGGAAGCAGCGCTCGAACCACATGGGGCCCATATCCTTCGTGAACAGCTCCTGCATCTGTTCTTCCGGAACCTATAAGTTCTATTTCTTCTTTTGTTATTTCCGAAATCACTTTTTCTATGTTTCCTTGAATATTTAACTTATTCGGTTGTTTTTGCCAACCATTAAAGTCCTTTCCATCATATTCTATTGTTAGCTTAATATTTCTCATATTTCCATACGTCCTTCTAGAGCTTGTAATAATGTAATTTCATCTGTATATTCTAAATCGCCACCAATTGGAATTCCTCTTGCAATTCTCGTTACTTTAATTCCCAATGGTTTTATTAATTTAGATAAGTACATTGCTGTTGCTTCACCTTCTACTCTTGGGTTTGTCGCTAAAATTACTTCTTTTACTTCTCCTGATTGTAATCTTGTTAAAAGCTCTTTTATTTTTATATCATCTGGTCCTACTCCATTCATTGGTGAAATAGAACCATGTAACACATGATACACTCCTTTATATTCATGTGTTTTTTCCATTGCGATAATATCTTTAACATCTTCTACTACGCAAATAATAGAATTATCTCTTCTAGGATTACCACATATCATGCATGGGTCAGTATCTGAAATGTTAAAACAAACTGAGCAGTATTTTAAATTTTTTCTTGCTTCTTGAATTGATTTTACAAACTCTTCAGCAACTTCATCACTGCAATTTAACATATAAAAAGCAAGCCTTGTTGCTGTTTTGTTTCCAATACTAGGTAATCGTTCAAAACTTTCTATTAATTTTTCTATTGATGGTGAATATATTGACATTTTTTCTCCTTACATTAATCCAGGTATGTTAAATTTACCCATTTGTTGCTCTGTTGCACTATCAACTTTACTTAAAGCATCGTTTACACATGTAATTATTAAATCTTGTAACATTTCTACATCATCTGGATCTACTATGTCTTTATTTAATTTTATTTCTTTTATAACTTTTTTTCCACTTACTTTTACTGTTATTGCTCCGCCACCTGCTGTACTTTCAAAATCTTTAGAAGCTATTTCTGTTTGTGTTTTTTCTAAATCTGCCTGCATCTTTTTTGCTTCTTTCATTAAATTATTTAGATTCATTCCTCCGAATCCTCCCATACCTCCTGGGAATCCTCCACGTCTTGCCATATTATATACCTCCTAATTTTATTCTATTATATCTATTGGAATATCTAAACTTTCTACTAAACTCTCTAGTTCAGATTTCTGCAAACCAACATCTTCATTATTATCTATTAGTTTAACTCTCATTTCTTTTCCATATGCTATAGATAGCTCTTTAGCTATAGATTGCATATTTTCAGGTCTTTCTAAAATTTCTTTTGCCAATGGTTTTAAATTATTTACAAAATTTATCCCAATTGTCATATCATTTATTTCTGAAATTGTTGTATTTAATAAATTTGTATATAGTCCCATTTTACCTTCATTTTTAAATTTATTTATAATTTCTTTCCAAAAAGCATTACTTTTTAGTTCTTCTTTTGTTAGTGGTTTCCTGGGTACACTTTTTACTATATTGTTTTGCTTTGTAGTATTTGATTCATTATTAGCTATTTTTTCACCCTGACTTAAGAAACTTTCTATTTTGAATAATCTTCTTTGTAGTTCCTGTAATTCGCTATTATCTATATTTTTACTTTCATATGTTACAGAAGATTCTTGTTGTACATCTTGTTTACTACATAATTTTATAAATCCTGCTTCTATCATTATTGTTTTTTGCGAAGACCATTTTATATCATTTTCTAAATTTGACAATTCATATATTAAATTTACTAATTCTTCCTTTTTACATCTATTAGCAATTTCTTTTAGTTTTTCTTTTTCGCCTTCACTATAAATTCCTGTTTCTTCGGTTACTTTATATAATAAAACATCTTTTACATATTTTATTACTTCCCATAAAAAGTTATTTTGATCTTTACCATCATTTATAACTTCTTTTAGAGTTTTTAAACAACTGTCTATATCTTTATCTAGTATACTTTCTACAATTTCTTCTATAAATTTTAATTTTGGTATACCTACCAATTCTTTAACTTTGTCTTCTGTTATTTTATTTTCTCCGTCTTGTAAACATCTTTCTAAGATGCTTAGTGCATCTCTCATTGCTCCTTCTGATAGTGAGGCTACAATTTTTAACGCACTTTCTTCTGCATCTATATTACTTGTATTACAAACTATTTTTAACCTTTTTACTATATTTTCTAAATCTATTTTTTTAAAATCAAATCTTTGACATCTTGATAATATAGTTGCTGGTAATTTTTGTGGCTCTGTTGTTGCTAAAATAAACTTTACGTGTGAAGGTGGTTCTTCTAATGTTTTTAATAAAGCATTAAAAGCTCCTGTAGATAACATATGAACCTCATCTATTATATATACTCTATATTTAGCAAGGGTTGGTAAAAAGTTTACCTCATCTCTTATTAATCTTATATCTTCTACACTATTATTAGAAGCAGCATCCATTTCTACTATATCTGTTAATGATCCAGAAATAGCTGCCTTACATATTTCACATTCATTGCAAGGTTCCCCATCTTGTGGGTTTAAGCAGTTAACTGCTCTTGCTAGTATTTTTGCTGCAGATGTTTTTCCTGTTCCTCTACAACCATTAAATAAATATGCATGTCCTACTCTTCCTGCCATTAATTGATTCTTTAATGTCCTTGTAATATGTTCTTGTCCTACAATTTCTTCAAAAGTTAAAGGTCTAAATTTTCTGTATAATGCTGTATATGCCATTTTTTCACTTCCCTTTAATTTAAGTTTAGCCTCTCTATGGAAAGCAATTTCCCACATAAATACACTACTTATTGCTGCTTCCTTCCGGACCTGACAAGGTTCATAGCTTTTTATTGAGATTGCCCTCCATACAAAGGCTAAACATTGTAATTTATTTTATATCTTTTCATATTATATATGTTTTTTAAACTTTTAGCAAGACATTTTATATTCTTTTAAATATTACATCACTAAAATCTGTTTTTTCTATCTGTGTTTTTCCTTCTGTTTGAACATTTCCTGTTGGTAAATCTATATTTATAGTACCTTTATATTTTATATCTTTATTTGTTTCTATTATTATATCAAAACTTAATTTATACTGTAGTTCTTCTATATTAGCATTTCCTTTAGCAAGTAATGTTCCATCATGTACAATTGTTTCTTCATTATTTCTTACTTCACATACATTTTCGTTAACGGAACGCAATAAAATTATTCCACCTTGATTGGAAATCTTTAGCTCATCTAACTTTGTTTCTTTATCACCTTTATATGTTAATGTATTGTTTATCAAATGTGCTTCATCTTCAATTATTTTTCCTTCTGAATTAGCTCGATATAACTTTATATTTTCTTTTTTATTGTTTTTTTCTACATTAAAATTTTCTAAAGTAATATTTTTAATATTAGTATTTTTTTTATATTCTTCATTTTTATCAAATTGTAAATATATATCATTATATTGATTGATACTAAAATTCCATTTTAAATTATCTACTTTATCTATTTCTTTACTTTCTGCTGTACTAATAACAATCATTTTAGATAGTTCAAATGGCAAATTTGTCTCTCCTTCTACTTGATATCTTAGCATAATAATTCCTGCTATTATTAAAATAATCGCAATAATACCAAGTATTATGCATATGTGAACAATTTTTTTATCTTTCAATTCGCTAATTTTCATTAATCACACCTCTATCTTTTTTATTTGCTCTTAATTCTCTAAAAAATCTTTGTAATAGTTCTTTACTTTCTTCTCCTAATACATTCTTTTCATATGTAGGTATATGGTTAAATTTGTATGTAGTTAAGTCAGTTACTGAACCACAAGCTCCTGCTTTTAAATCGGGTATTCCATAATAAATTTTTCGAATTCTACTATTAATTATTGCTCCCATACACATTGGACAAGGTTCCATTGTTACATATATATCGCAGTCTTCTAGTCTCCAAGCATCTATTTTTTTGCTTGCTTTTTCGATTGCAATAATTTCTGCATGCTTTGTTGTGTCTTTTTTTATTTCTTTTAAGTTATGCCCTCTAGAAATTATTTTTCCATCTTTAACAATTACTGCACCTACTGGAACTTCTCCTTTATAATATGCTTTTTCAGCTTCTTTTAAAGCTTTTTTCATAAAAAAAGTTTTTTCTTCCATAAGTTCTCCTATTGGTGCACTTAGCTGGATTCGAACCAGCGGCCTCTCCCTTAGGAGGGGAGCGCTCTATCCACCTGAGCTATAAGTGCATATTTATAATACTTTTGTATTATACCAATTTTACAATTTTTTTTCAAGTTAACTTATCAGGAATTTTAAAACTATTGAATTTTATCCATTTTTTAGGTATAATAACAAAAGTTAAGAAAGGATTTTGTTATGCAAAAAATATTAGGTTCAATGAGAAAAGCAATTGAAGAATTTCATATGATAGATGATGGTGATAAAATAGCTGTAGCTTTATCAGGAGGGAAAGATTCTATAACTTTATTAAAAGCTCTTAAAAGTTTACAAAGATTTTATCCTAAAAAGTTTGATTTAATAGCTATATCTATCAATCCTGGATTTGAATTTTTTGATGTTAAAATTTTATATGAGCTTTGTAACGAAATTGGTGTCCAATTATATGTTGTAAATAGCGATATAAAAGAAATTGTCTTTGACATTCGCAAAGAAAAAAATCCTTGTTCTCTTTGTGCTAATTTGAGACGTGGTATTTTAAATAGTACTGCAATTGAACATGGATGCAATAAAATCGCTTTAGGTCATAATGAGGACGACGTATTGGAAACATTTCTTATGAATATTTTGTATACTGGCAGCATTTCTACCTTCGCACCTATTTCTTATATGGATAGGTCTAAAATTACTTTAATCCGACCACTAATATATATTAGTGAAAAGCAGATTCGTAGTTTTATAAAAAATAATAACATTAATGTTATGCCTAAAGCTTGTCCAATGGATGGGAAATCTAAACGTGAAGATATAAAGCAATTATTATACGATTTAAATAAGCAAATACCTCACATAAGAGCTAATATATATGGGGCTATAAAACGAAGTACAATTAAAGGTTGGAATGATTAATTTAATTATAATTCAATTTAAATGTAGTTTTTTGTTATTTAATTCATTAAATTATTGTGGAAGTGCTGTTATACTTAATATAAATTTTTTAGGAGGATAGCACATGGATTTAAAAGAAGCAAATAAAATTATTGGTAATACTTATAAACAAATTAGAAAAAGTAAAAAATTTACACAAGAAGAAGTAGCAGAAAAAAGTGATTTAACACCTGAATATCTATCAAAATTTGAAAATGGTAAATATAATGCCAGCATATATAATATTATCTTGCTTTGTAAAGCTATTGATACCAATCCAACACAACTATTTAATCAATTTTTTGAAGACAATTCAATCGCTATTGTTACAACTATAACAGATGAATTAAAAGATATGGATATTTCAGATCAACAATTAATTTTAAACTTAATTAGACGTTTAAAAAATAAAGCCAATATTTAATATATTGACTTTATTTTTTGTGTTATTACATTTCAATTATTTCATTTAGGTCTTCTTTTAGTTTTTTTACTTTTATTTCTGCATCTTCTATGTTACTTCCTTTAACTCCTACATAGAATTTTATCTTTGGCTCTGTTCCAGATGGTCTTACACATACCCAAAAGTCATTTTCTAAATCAAAATAAAGTACATTGGATTCAGGCAATCCTGTTTTTTCTTCTTCTTTGGTCTCCATATTGATTATTTTTTCTGTTTTATAATCTCTAAATTTTTCTACTTTATAGTCTCCTATTCTTGTTGGAATATTATTTCTTAAGTTCTCCATCATTTCCTTTATTTTGCTTGCTCCTTCAACACCTTCTAATGTTATTGATAGCAAGTCTTCTTTATAATAACCATATTCCTCATATATGTTTATCATTTGATCCCATAATGTAAATCCCTTTTCTTTGTAATATGCTGCTGCTTCGCAAAGTGCCATTACAGCTGCAATTCCATCTTTATCTCTTGCATGTGTTCCTATTAAACATCCATAACTCTCTTCAAAACCAAATAAATATGTATTTTCATTTGTTTTTTCAAATATTTTTATTTGCTCTCCTATATATTTAAATCCTGTTAATACTTCTTTTAATTGTATATTATATTTCTTAGAAATAGCATCTGCTAAATTTGAAGAAACTATAGTCTTTATTAATATTCCATTTTGCGGAATATTATTTCTCTCTCTTTTTTGTGATAATTCATATTCTGCAATTAATAAACCTGACATATTCCCTGTAAAAGATTTATATTCTCCTGTTTTTGAATCTTTTGCATATACCCCTAGTCTATCTGCATCTGGATCTGTTGCCAATACTATATCAGCATCTTTTTCCTTTGCCAATTTTAGCGCCAATTTGAATGCTTTTGGATCTTCTGGGTTTGGATAATCTACTGTTGGAAAGTCCCCATTAGGTTTTTCTTCTTCTTTTACAATGTATACCTTTTCAAATCCTAATTTATTTAAAATTGTTTTTACAGGTATATTTCCTGTTCCATGTAACGGCGTATATACTATTTTTAAATCTTTTTGTTTCTTTATAATTTCTGGATTTAATACTAATTTTTCCAATGCTTCCATATACTTTTCATCTATTTCTTTTCCAATTACAGTATATAGTTTTTTTCTTTCGCCTTCTGCTTTAGATATTTTTTTAATTTCTTTATAATCTTCTATTGCTTTTACTTCATTTATTATGTCTTTATCTACAGGTGGCACAATTTGTGCTCCATCTTCCCAATAAACTTTATATCCATTGTATTTTGGTGGATTATGGCTTGCTGTTATCATAATTCCCGCTATACAATTTAGTTCTCTTACAGCAAAAGATAACTCTGGTACTGGTCTTAAAGAATCAAATAAATATGTTTTTATTCCGTTTGCATTTAATATTAATGCTGCTTCTTCGCTAAATTCTTTTGACATATGTCTAGAGTCAAATGCTATTGCAACTCCTCTTTCTTCTCCATTATTCTTTTTAATGTAATTGGCTAATCCTTGTGTAGCTTTTCCTACAGTATATATATTCATTCTATTCGTTCCAGCCCCTATAATTCCTCTTAATCCAGCTGTTCCAAATTCTAACTCTTTATAGAATCTATCTTCTATTTCTTTTTTGTTATCTTTTATATTTAATAATTCTTTTTTTGTTTCTTCATCAAAAACATCACTTGTACACCATTTTTTATATTCATTTAAATATTCCATTTTATCCTCCTTTTAACACAAAAATGGGCTTTAACGCCCATTTTTCTTCGTTTTATCTTTTATTTTTCTTATTAAAATTTATATATAGTTGTCTTGCTGTTTCTGGGCTATCTATTCCTTCTGCGTTCTTTACTGGCGCAAATTCTTCTTCTCTTTTTACTCTCATTACTGCCATACTTTCCATACTTTGAAATGCATCAAATATAAATGTTTCAAATTTATATGCATTTGGTTTTTCAGCTGTAACTAACTCTCCTTTTGAATTTATATAATTCGCTTTTTTAAATGCTTCATGGTATGGTAACTTATTTTTTGCAATTTCATTTATTCTTTTTATATTAAATAAATTACAATTAATATGAGATTCTCCAAAAACTAATTCTCCATTTTCATCTTTTTTATTGCTCATTTCTTCTGAGATTTCTGTATATTCTACAACGCTCGGTTTAGAATTTCTTTTGCAAAATACGCCTACTCTTTCTTCTGGTCTTGCTTTTACAACAGATTTTCCTGCTGCCATACATTTTTTATTATCTGCAATTGCAACAAATATCGGATCTACCATGTTTACTAAAGGATTGTCTACTGGTCCTATAAATACCCATTCAACTCCTTTATTATTCATATCTTGTAAGACACCACTTTTTAACATTGATTCAAAGACACCGCCATGTCCATCTGCCGCTAATTTTAAAAATCCTTCTTCATTTACTAATATTTTTCCTTCTTTATCGATCATAGGTAACTCACCTTGAATAAAGAATTTTATACCTTCCTTTGGATATCCAAAATATTTATTATCCTCAAAGAATTTAACTGTTTCTGCATTATTTTCATTACTAGTCATAATATACCAAGGTATTATTACATTGTATTTACTATTTGCTTCTTTAATTGGTTCTTCAATTAACTCAAATAAAGATTTATGTGTATCTAATCCTATGTCAAATGTACCTTTGGGTCCATTATATCCAAGCCTTGTTCCTTGACCTCCAGCCATTGTTAAAACAGCTAATTTGCCTTCTTTTATTATTTCTATTCCTTTTTTCTCTAATTTTTCATATTCTTCTTTAGATAATTTATCTTTATCCACATATTCAATAGGTTCAATTTTATCATCACCTATTTTTATTTCTTTCTTTGTGTTTTCATATAGTTCATTCATTAAGTCAAAATCTATACTTAATATTTGATCTAATAGCTTCTCTTTTCCTTTGTTATCTAATTTATCATAGCAAATTAATAGTTGCTCTTGATGATTCTTCTTTAGTATTTCTTTTACCTCATTAATTTTTTCCATTGATCTGCCTCTCTTAATTTTATATTATTATAAATGACATATACTATATTATAATATAAAATTTTTTTCGTCAATATATACGGAATTTATATTTAAGCTTTCTTTTTTTCTTTCACATATTCGGGAAAAATTTCTTCTATTTCATGTTCTCCAGATGTGTTTAATATCTTATCTGTATAATTTAAAA
>OHMP01001089.1_pt1 | contig 11249 bp, 8 predicted proteins | sample 1569341 | NCBI WGS metagenome assembly OHMP01 (sample SAMEA3879584, study PRJEB24766) | human gut metagenome | biome: human-associated habitat; feature: feces | place: USA | collected 1985/1987 | reverse complement strand
CAGAAAAGCGCCTTCCTGGTGAAAGCGATCCTGAACAGCGCCAGGCAGGACACCTTGGAGTCCACCCTGCGCCGTATCCTGCGGGAAGAACTTCAGACTGTTCCTTCCCAGCCGGTACAGCAGCCGGAGGAAGCCATCCCACCGGAGATGCTTGGCTTTTGTGTCAGATTAAAAAGATATGGCATGAAGAAAATAAAAATGTGTTGATTTATCTTGATGTATCCAGTATACTATTTTCTGTTGGAATAAGTGGTGGAGTCTGTCATAGAGAGCAATAGCGTCTCTATTTATTCCAAGTAAGCGCCTTTTATATCATGATTTGGTTTAGCAAATGTTGGTTGTTAAAGGGACAGACCCTCAATTTGAGAGTCTGTCCCTTTTTGCTGTTGCTTAAACAACCACTGGCTCAGCCAGTGGATAAAGAGCTTATAGCTATGGACAAAAAAAGAACTCCCCAATAGAGTAAAGGAAAAGGTCTGCCAACCTAACCAAAACTATCGAGGAGGTCTTCGCATGAAAGACATAAACAGTTTAGAGCATACGAAATGGAGATGTCAATATCGTATTGTATTTGCACCTAAATATCGTAGGCAAGCAATCTATAAAGAGTTGCGAGCAGATATCGGAGTTATCCTAAGAAAGCTGTGTGAGCAAAAAGGAGTAGAGATCATAGAGGTAAATGCGTGTTGTGACCATATTCATATGTTGCTGAGTATACCACCGAAGTATAGTGTTTCGCAGATTGTAGGATTTTTGAAAGGAAAAAGTAGTCTGATGATTTTCGATCGACACGCAAACCTGAAATATAAGTATGGGAAAGTTTATTAGCGGAAGGGACACCACAAAAAAACCAGTAAACAAGCGGATTGACAGCCATACGGCAACGTATTTACTTCAAAATCAAGAGGCACTGACGGATAAAATGATCTGTCGGTGCCTTTTTTGTTAAGATGACCCTGAATAGATAGCAGCTAATACCGATTTGGGGCTGTCGGCTAATACCAATTTTTGCCCCAGATAACACAAAAATGAGGCAGTCCGCAGAACTCCTGGCTTTTTCAGGGCTATGGTTTTCTGCCGGACTGTCTCATTCCCTTTTTGTCTCCAATTTCAGGGCATAGTATCCTCTTGTTTGGCATTTTGGGAACGCTCATTGCCTTTAAGCAGTTTTTTGTTCCTTTTTCCCTTCGTATTTTTCAATCTCATGATGCAGAAACCGGTGGTATTTCATGATATTCCGCCCGATCGCATACAGCATGAACTCTTTATACACCTTTTCTTTTGAACGGTAATGGAATCTCCGGAAGTTCTCATTCTCTTTGATGTCACCAAAGTGGCCTTCCGTCTGGATCGACCGTGTCTGACGCTTCAGGATCCCTTCTTCACTCTGGATGTTTTCATTGGTTTCCTCTTTCAGCTCTTCCCGCCGTTCATTGATCTTCATGACCTTGTTTCGGTCTGAATGCTTTTCAGCATCATATTTGTACAGACATTTCGCCTTATGTTCACAGCCGCTGCAGTCTGCACAGCCATATACTTCAAAGGTCTGGGTATACCCATCCTGTATCCTGCTTTCCGTCCGCATATGCCGCAGTTCCCGCCCATCATGGCAGATGTAGTAATACTCATCCTCAAAAACGGCACAGCTCATGTTATAATACTTTCCGATATCCGCTTTGTATGCACGGGTCTTCCGTTTTTCGTGATCCTGAAGCTTGATATAGCTTTTGATCCCGTTCTCCTTCAGATAGGAAAGATTCTTTTCGCTGCAGTAACCGCTGTCCGCAGTGACTGCTTCCAGCTCTTCCCCAAATGCTTTCCGGTGCTTTTCCGAAACCGGGATCAGCGTGTTGTAATCAGTCCGGTCGCTGCTGACATAACTGTGGACAATGAAATAGTTCTCTACTGCGATCTGGACATTGTATGCCGGTTTCAGCTGGCCGTTGAGCATGTGGTCTTCTTTCATTCTCATGAAGGTTGCTTCCAGATCTGTCTTGGAATAGCTGTTCCATCCTTTGCCCATGATCTCAAAGTGTTCCTTGTATTCCATCAGGCGGCTGCCGCAGGTCTCCAGTTCTTCATACAGCTTCTGGATCTCCGGCTTACGCTGTCCCTTTCCGTAAACAAAACCGATCCCTTCCCCTTCAGCGATCGTTTTCAGGTTTTTCTGCAGCTTCAGGATCTCAGGCGGGGAACAGCCGTCGATTTCGATCACGGTATTATTGGAAATCTTCTTGTGCTTTGTCAGCTTCCGTTTCCGGTTCTCCTCGATCACACGCCGGACTTTGTCCATGCCTTCCACCACAAACATCCTGGCATCCCCAAGATCGTATTTCGGTCCATACCCGTTTTCATGCAGAAGTGCATTGTAAGCTGCATAAAGGGCATCAATGGTGTCCAGAAGCCCCGCAAGATGGTAGTTTAAGCTTCCCCGCCAGACAAAGGTATAACGGTTGGCGTTTGCTTCTATTTTAGTGCCATCGATAAAAAGCTCTCTGAGTGTGAGCAGGCCTTCCTTTTTCAAACGGCGCAGGAACTGGTAATTCAGTTCATCCAGGATCTCACCGGTCAGCTTTTTCCCCTTAAAATCATAAAAAGCATCCCGCCTGGGTCTCTGGCCTTTGGTCAGCCAGATGAATGCCAGGTCCCGTTCACACAGTTCCACGATCCGGTCAACGGCCCGGATGCCACGCATGTTTGCGTAAGTAACAACAGCATACAGCATGATTGGATTGTACCCGGTTCTTCCCTGGTCTGAACAACAGGCCAGCAGGCCTGAAAAATCCAATTCCTCCATTACTTTTTTCGGGGTATAGACAGGATCGTCATCGGGTAAATGCAATTCGAAGAAGCTGAAGTTAATTTTCTGTTGCCCAAAATCAAAAAAGTCGTTATAATAATCTTGTTTAAGCATAGTTCCATTATAACATGGAACGGGGAAAAGATGGTTGTCGTTAGCCATCTTTTTCTCTTTTTTATGAAAAAATTTCAGGGTCGGTTGTGACTCACATAAGTCACAGCCGGCCCTGTTTTAGACTATCTATTTCCCGACAGCCCCTCCTCTTTTTTTGTTGTTTTGGGAGTGAGCCGGTCGTACTGGACGATGGTTTCACCAGTGTTTAGGTTGATTTTCTCTTTTTTTAGAAGGGTGTACTGCATTTGATTTTTCGTGTAATCTGTTCTCTCCATTGGAAAGAAACTTCTGCAAAAATAATTGCCACAGTCCTCTTTATCTATGAATAAGAAGGAAATATTCAATGCGATTCCATCGCCCATTTTCAGCAGGAAATCTCCATCAATCGCCGAGTAAGGCAGCACTTTTTTATTGAATCGAAATACAAGCTGATCTCCATCCAGCAAATCCTCGATAAATTGAAATGTTTCCAGTCTTAGATGGCTCTCATGAACAAAAGCACTTTTCTCTATGGTCTGGTATGTAATACGACCAGATAGAATATCACGAAACACAGTTTGACGGTTATCTCTGGCAATGTTAATGTCTTTCAATTTGTGAAGGCCCGCAAGGTGGTGAAAATCAGTTTCACCAAACCCCAAAACAATCTCTTTGAGTTTTCCTTTGCGGCCCAGCGTAAACCGATATTGATAGCCAGTCAGCCGGTCAAAAGCAACAGCACATTTCTGTAATAAATCCATATTCTTCTCCTGTACATAAACAGAATGACCCCGCCTTACGGCAGGGTCATTTGGAGCATTTTCTTTCAGCTTTAACAGCCTACGCCGGTTTGAGGTTTCACTGCACAACCCCTCTTGCAAGCTCCGTAAGACAATGCCTACCGGCGCACTCTCTTACCTCAACGCTTTGACAGACACACGCCGTTGCCTGCCTTGTACTATTATTATACGCGGCAAACGAAAATATGTCAATCCCCATGCAAAATCCACACTAAGAAAACTTTTGCTCCGGCGGCGGTAGCCGCCATTCTTCCTGTGCGGATGTGCAGGAACAGCGACCAACGGGAGTGAAAAAGCCACGCCGTAAGGCGTGTTCGACTGGACGCAAAAACGGCCAGTCCGGGGCTTGGGGTGGCCCCAACGAGCGTATCGGAAAATCCCAAAGGGATATTCCGATACATTGCTCGCCTACGGTATCCCGAATCCGGGATACCCCACCCCCTCCGAGCCAAGTACATCCATCAGGTCTTGCCTATGTTATCTGAATGCTCCTCAAAAAACAGTTTTTACATCTGTATTGTAATTCCAACAAGAAAGGATTCCTCACCGGGAACAAGATCGAGATCACCGCCATGGCCTTCAATGATTTTTCGGACAGAGGAAAGCCCGATTCCATGATTGGCGGATGCGCCCTTTCGGGAGAGGAATGTTTTTCCCTCCTGAAAGGCCAGCCCGTCGTAAGTGTTTTCAATCTTCAAAAAATACATATTGCCTCTAGTTTCGCCGGCAACTAAAATGCGGCGCACTCCTTGCTTTTGGCGGCTGCACGCCTCAACGGCATTGTCCAAAAGATTGCCCAGCACTGTACACAGTTCCACATCGGTAAGCGGTATCTGATCGGGAAGATCGAGCCGTACCTGAAATTCTGTCCCTTGTGTCTGCGCCATGCCGTAGTAGTATTCAATCAGCGCATTTACAACGGGATTTTTGCAGAACGCGACATGGGAGTGACCTGATGATGCCGCAACCTGTTCCTCAACCTGTAACAGGAAGGAGCAGATCTCTGTCTGCCCATGTTCAGAGGCCATGCGGTCTATGGTACGCAGATGGTGTTTGATGTCGTGGATCAGCCTTCTGTTTTCTGCCGCTGCCTCAGAAACCTGACGGCTGTATTCGGTCTGCATAGAAAGCTGACGGATGACCTGCTTGCGTTCTTCCTGAAAAATCAGGCTGTTTCCATACCCTTCTATCACATCGCGCCAGAGGGAATAGCCGATGGCTGCTGCTATGAAAAAGCTGCCCCATTCCACAAACCAACCGCCAATAACCGGCTCATAAACCGGCAGAAGGCGATCCCATATAAAGGCGCAGGTTGCGGCTGCCGCAGCATAGAAGATCGGCCTGCTCCGTTTTTCTCCTCTGTGAATGGCAAGCACAGCGATGATAAGCAGATAGAGCGCAGATGCCGCCTTATAACAAAAGACCAATGCAGAGAAAAAGCGAATGGCTCCAAGGGAGAGATGGGAAGCCATCATGCCATACAAAAACGCATATACCAGGAAGGCAGCGCCCACTCCATTACTGATGGCCGCAGGCAGGAATCCCGGCCTGCATATCCGGTTTTGCAGAACCACAATCAGCCAGGTAACCAGATAGATACAGAACAGTTCAATCGTGTACCAGGGGAATACGGGAACCGCAGCCAGCATATGAAGCACAGGATAGGATGACAGGCCGCACATAGCAAGACAGATCAGTCCGAACAGGAATGTATTTTTCTGTTTCATCCGGCGGCTGAAATAAAAGGACAGCAGCGCACAGACAAAGGTAACCGTACAGCTGAACAGGCAGAATGCAAACCGGATTCCTCTGGTTGTATTGACCGCCAGCATCGTTCCGAAAGCAGGCGGATAGACAATCCCTCCGTAAAAGTGGTCATAGTTGCTGACCGCTATGGTGAGTGTGACCGGTTTTCCGCCATGAAAAGTGACCATGCGGTTTTGAACCAATGGTGTCCCCTGTGCCGGTTCCCCCATTTGCAGGATCAGGTCATGATCCAGATAAAGGTTGTAAGCAGAAAACACTTCCGGGATTTCCAGCGCATACGATTCCTTCCGTTCCGGCAGAAAGAATGTCATCTGGTAAGTCCCGCAGCCATAGGGAGAAGGGCTTGCAGGACTGGAAAAATTGGTCTGCTCTCCGATGGAAAGGTAGCGCATATAGTGACTTTCATCCCGTATTTCTTCCGGGGTCAAAAGCGCGTCAGGATAAAACGCCCAGCCGGATACCAGAAAGCGCATCGGTGATTTTTGAAGTTCTTCCTCAGAAAGCGCCAAAATCCCATTTGCCGCCTGAATTGTGTTCTGGCCATATTTATTATTAAACTGATACAGGCCAAGAAAAAACAGGGATGAACACAGGCAGACCATACATAAAGCAGCATATTTTTTTACCGCAGAAGATACCATCTTATTTTCGCCTCCTCCTTAGGAAAAACACACCGGCAGACAGAAGAAACAGACAGGCCGGAATGAAAAAGAATATGGGCGACCAGCTGTGCTCTGTGTCGGCGGCCTGTGTCAGGGAAGCGGCATCCTCCGTTATCGCAATGGTGTACGCCCCTGTATGGGTGATCTGAAAGGAAGCAACTCTCGCCGTATCGTCATAACCGGTCATGGGAATTTCCACGCCGCTTTCATCACAGAGGAACAATGTGCCGGCTGCCGGGTCATTTGGATAGGGCAGCATGACAGAAACATCCGGCAGGGAGTTGAGCACAGTTCCATTGATGGAAAACGAAAAAGAAAAACCGCCATCCGTATCCTTTTGGATGATGACTTCAATCTGATCTTCGTTTTGGATACCCTCCGGCAAGGCGTCTTTGGGTATGCTGATGGTGATTCCCTGTTTGGAAAAGACGGCTCTTTGCTCCCCTGTTTGCAGCATCATCAAAAAGCGTGTGCCGGAAATCCGGTCAGTGGTTTCATCGAAGAACTCTGAAAAAGCAGAGTTTTGGGAATCTGCAACTTCCTGGGGAACGGTCATAGCGCTTTGCACTGAATCTTTCCTGTTTTCCGAAAGCTTCCAGGCAGGATCGGGTGCGGCAAGCTCTAAAGCACCGACAATCGTCTGCACTTCAGGGGGCAGCTGTAAAGCGGTATCTTCCTCTGCATCACCGTTTGCCTGTTGCGATGGGAATTCTTCTTTATTTATGGAATTGTCTTTTCCATCCCAGGATGGCTCGGAAGGCTTGTGGGATGGTTCATGATCCGCAGGATCATTTTCTTCACTGACAGGTGGTGTTTTTTCAGAATCGTTGGAATCCATTCCACCGTCATTTGTTACAGGCGGTCTTGAAGGCTTCGTGGAGGGCCTGTCTGCGAAACCGTTATCCTGATTGTCGGTATCTTCAGGAGGCGGCTGAATGATGGTGTCGGGTGGATTTCCGCCTGCATCCCCTCCATCCCGGTCGCCTTCATGATACCCTTCAAGGACAATTTCATCTGCGTAGGTAAAGGACAGGATGCCGGTCTGTCCGCCGTCATAATCAACCTGAAGGCGGTAACTGCTGCCCGGTGTCAGCAGATGGGTGGCAATCGAGAGCATTTCCTGACCCACATAAACGCCACTTTCCAGACGGTTCCATGAACCGTTGTTTTCGGACAGCCATACGCTGATCTCATTCAGTTCCCCTGGTGGTGTGACCCAGGGAAAATGAAGGTTTCCTCTGGCAGCCAGAAAACAGTTAATGTCTGGTCTATCCGGAGCCTGAACAGAAACAGGAATTGTAATTTCAGGGAAATCGACACGATCCGCCAATACGGTATTTTCCGGTGCGGTCAGCTTTCCCATGGCATGGTACAGTCCAATAGTATTCAGATCAATATCAGAAAAATCCCATTCCACCACAGCGGTGTAGCTGGTTCCGTTTTCTGCATAGCATTCCAGATAATACGGGGAGGCGGCGAATAATTCTTCCAGCGCTTCAATTTCGCTGCCCTGTGGGAGCGCAAATGCATTTGTATAAGGATACCATTGCTCTATGGAGGTAATGACAGCAGGCGTCATTTCTTCTACTCGGACGGAAATCTGCAGCTCCTGCAATACAGCTTCATCAAAGGCATACCCATCCGGCAGTTCAATCCGGCCTGCTGCGGCATATTCTCCCGGAGTGGTCTGGTCAATGGCTGAAAAATCCCATGCGACAGAAAATGTTTCCTGCCGGATTTCTTCACCGGCTGTTACAGTGGCGCAAACGGTCTGATACTGAAGGGCCAGCTGATAAATTTTCTCCAGGTCATCATCAGACGGTGTGGTTCTAAGGGGCAGGGTAAAAGCCGGCAGGGAGAGCAGTTCACTTTCATTTTGTATTTCTGTGACAAAGACGAGGGATACTTCTTCCGATGCTTCCGGTGTTCCGCTCTCCAGTGTCTCCGAAGCCTCACTTTCTAAACCCAGCGGATTCTCCCTTCTTTCATCGGCGTTGGCTGGGGTTGCAGTTCCAGCGGCAAATGCGGGGATACTGCCGGTGAAGCAGAGGAGGCAGGCTAGACAGCCCCCCAGAATACGCCTGCGTATTTGTTTCATTCTCATACGATACGCCCCATTCCAGAGAAAACATACTGACGGTAGGCTTCCCGCAGCTGTTTTCCATTGCGGAGAGCAATCGGAAGTTCCTCCCCGTTTATCAAACGGAAGGTCTGGCTGTCAACATGGCTGATATAATCCATGTTGATTAAAACGCCCCGGTAGCAGGGCAAAAAACGCTTGTCCTTCTGCAATGCGGCAGTGACCTCATGAAAACCTCCGCTTACCGGTATCACGCGTTTCGCCGTATGAATCCGTGTCATACGGTTTTGATAATCTATGTATAGAATTTTCTCTGTGGGAAGCTCTAGCTTTTGACGGTCAGCCATAACCGGAAGTGTCATCACTTCATAGGGCGGTTTTAGCTGGCACAGCTCCATCGCTTCTTCAAAATCTGCCTGATGGAGCGAAAGCGGCTTCAGCAGATAATAGCTGGCGGACAGGCTGTACCCCATCCGGGCATAATCTTCTGTAATGGTCAGAAAAACGATCTTACAAAGCCTGTTTTTCTGGCGCAGCCTTCTGGCGGCCTCCATTCCATCCATGTTCTCCATATAGATGTCCATAAAGACAAGCTGAAAATTAATCTGGGCGGCAGCTTTCAGAAAATTCTCTCCGTCCTCAAATTCTGTCAGCGTATAGTCCAGCTGATGCTTTTTCATATAATTTTTCAGGCAGGCAGACAGCTCTTCTCTGTCCTCTGCCCTGTCATCCACAATCGCAATCTGCATCGTGCCATCTCCTTTGCACAATAATCCAATATTAGTATAACATAAAACCGCAGGAAAAAACCTGCGTCTTAAACAGGAAACCTGCGTCTTAAACAAAGTCGGTTGCATTTCCCTTGACAAGATGCTACCCTAATTATACTACCAGACTTTCCGGTGAGAAGGTCTGTTTTTTTTATTTTTCTTTTCAGGAAAGGAGGTTCAGCATGAAAATCGCACTTTGTACGGAGCTGAGAAATGTGGAATGGTTTGAAAGCAGGCTGCGCTCCCTTTTTGATGGGGATGGGCAGCTTGCGATTGACGAATTATGGAATGAGAACCAGCTTGCCCAGGCACTCCGGCGAAGCCGGTACCATGCGGTTGTCATCGCCATGACCGGAGCAAGGGGACTGGAGGCGGCCATACAGGCGAAGCGGCTGGCATCGGAGACACCGCTTGTCTGGTGGAGCGATGATAAAAACTTCGCCCTGATTGCGTATCACCTGCGTATCCCTGCGTTCCTTTCGGCAGACTGCTCCGACCAGGAGCTATATGAGGCGATAAAACCTATCACAAAATGGAGGTGTGAAAATGCGAATTGCGCTATGCAGTTATAGCCAGAAAGAAAAAGAAACCGCTTTGCTGATGAAGCTGGGCAAAGTAGACCGCTTTGATAATGGCGTATTTTGTACCTATGCCATGCAGCGGGATGGGCCTTATGACGCTGTGGTGGTCATGGAGGACGGAGCCAGGGGGATGAATTTCTGCATGAGCATACGAGGGTACAGCAAGGATGTCCCTCTCCTGTGGATCAGCGATCAGGCAGAGTTTGAACCCCAAAGCCGCAGGATGCGGGCGGACACCTTTTTGGTGAAGCCTGTGACGGAATATCAGCTGCGGGAGGCGGTATCCCAGCTGCTTCAGAAAGCAACGAGAAGGAACGAACAGCGTGAGGAGGATGAATAAAATGATGTGGAAATGGAAACGGCCGGCCGCATTTTTACTGGCGGCGGCAATGATTTTTACGATGCCGGGCGTTCCGGCATTCGCGGTGGAAACCGATGCGTCCGCCGTCCATACGGGGTTGTGCGAGCATCACCCGGAACATACAGAGGACTGCGGATATACGGAAGGAACCGAAGGGGCAGCCTGTGAGCATGAGCATACTGAGGATTGCTACACCCTTGTGGAGAAGTGTGTCCATGAGCATGACGAAAGCTGTTACCCTGTTTTGGAAGAAAGCGTATCGGAAAATACGGCAACCCCATCTGAAGCAGAGGAGGCCCAGCCGACCGCGTGTACCCATGAATGCAGTGAGGAAAGCGGCTGTATCACAAAAGAATTAAGCTGCCCTCATGAACGCGGCGAACATGACGATACCTGCGGCTACATTCCGGCCACAGAGGGGACGCCCTGCGGGTATACCTGTGAGCTGTGCAATTCTCAGGACAGCGGCCTTGTTCCCGGCGTGTCCGGGAATGCTCCGGCGGAGTGCGTCTGCGAAACCCGTTGTGAGAAAGAGGCGATCGATCCCGACTGTCCGGTCTGCTCTGCGGAAGATGCGGATCTCTCTGCCTGCAAAGGCACAGAGGAAACCGTCTGTATCTGCACCGACCGATGCAGTGAGGAGATGGTGAACCTGGACTGTCCCATCTGCTCTGCGGAGAATGCAGACTTCTCTGCCTGTCTTGGAAAAGAGGCGGCGGTGCTGGCTGTGCAGGCACTCATTGACGCCCTGCCTGAAACAGTCACGGAGGACAATGCGACCGAAATTAAGGAGCAGCTGAAGGCCATTGATGCAGAAATAGAGGCCCTCACCGATGAGCAGGCCGCCAAGCTGGACATGACGCGCTATAACGCCGTTTGTGCGGCGCTGGCTGCGTTTGCGCTGCCGCAGGCCGACCATACCCACTGCGTCTGCGGCGGGAATGGAGATGTCAACGGACACGAACATGATACTGCTGTAACATGGACAACTGCCGATTCCCTGCCTGATTCTGCTGGTAACTATTATCTGACGCAGTCTGTGTCGGGGAGCTGGACTGTGCCAACGGGTGAGGTCAACCTCTGCCTAAATGGGCAGACGATTTCCGGCAGTATCACGGTCGGCAGCGGTGCGACGCTGAGACTGACCGACTGTACTGGAAAGGGAAATCTCCAGGATGGCGTGTCTGTCAACGGCGGAACATTGGAACTGTACGGCGGCACAATTATCGGCGGTGTGGAAGTCGGTCAGCATAGCAATCCTGCGACCGGCTCGTCCTTCACTATGTATGGCGGTGCGATCTCCGGCAACAACAAAGAAGGCGGCAGCGGCGGCGG
>OHMP01001087.1_pt1 | contig 11263 bp, 6 predicted proteins | sample 1569341 | NCBI WGS metagenome assembly OHMP01 (sample SAMEA3879584, study PRJEB24766) | human gut metagenome | biome: human-associated habitat; feature: feces | place: USA | collected 1985/1987 | reverse complement strand
CAAGCGGCAAGAATCATTTCTCCGGCATCCAGTTTTTCTTCATACTGTCTGCCTAAAATTTCCATACCGCAAAAGCCTTCCTCAATCTGAGGATGTGCTGTCACAGTCTGAATATCTGCTTCACAGCTATGAATCAGTCCTGTCTGCCGTTCAATTTCTGCCGGGAAATATTTCAGCAGCTTATCCTCCATGCGGTACTGCTGGCTTTGATGGTCAGCTTTCAGCACTTTCAACCTTGCTACTTCAATATCCAAATCCATCTTTTCCTTAATTAACGGATTTCCGGCACACAATGCTTTGATTTCAGCATAGGACAGTGCCTGTTCATCCACATCATCACAGGAACGTACCGGCGATTTGCTGGTCATGATCTGGCTGATGAATTTCTGCTTATTCTCCAGCGTCTGATAGAGATACGCATCGAAAGTTCCCTCTGTAACATACTGGTAAACCTGAACTTCTTTATTCCGGTTGCCCTGTCGGATGATACGACCATTTCGTTGTGTCATATCCGAAGGTCGCCAACCTACATCCAGATGATGCACCGCCACAAGTAAGTCTTGTACGTTGGTTCCGGCACCCATCTTTTGTGTCGAGCCTAACAACACCCGTACCTGTCCGGTACGGACTTTCGCAAAGAGTTCTTTCTTTTTTGCTTCGCTGTCAGCATCGTGAATGAAGGCGATCTGCTCTGACGCTACACCACGCTCAATGAGCTTTGTTTTAATATCGTCATATACGTTAAATGTCCCATCATTTTTTGGCGTAGACAAGTCACAGAACACAAGCTGTGTCAGCTTTTCTTCTTTTCCTTCCTCCCAGATACGGAATACATTTCCCACGCAGGCATTTAATTTGCTGTCCGGGTCATCTGGCAGAAGCGGATTCATCAATCGCTGATCCAATCCTAATTTTCGTCCATCCGATGTAATCTTGAGCATATTGTCCTCCGTCGGGTCAACCACACCGGAATGAACCGCAGCGGCACGTTCAGACAGCTCTGACACCATTTCCTGCTGATGTTCCGAAGGTTGTACTACAACCGTTTCAAATTTTGCTTCCGGAACTGGAAGATTCAACTGGTCGGAGGTTTTAATATCCGCCACTTCCTTGAACATATTCATCAACTCTGGCAAATTAAAAAACTTTGCAAATCTGGTTCTGGCACGATAGCCAGTCCCTTCCGGTGCAAGCTCGATTGCCGTAGTTGTTTCGCCAAAAGTGGAAGCCCAGCAGTCGAAATGAGTTAATCCTTTTTTTTGTAGCGTACCATATTGAAGGTAACGCATAACCGTATAAAGCTCGGTCATGGAATTACTCACTGGTGTACCAGTCGCAAAGATAACGCCACGCCCTCCGGTCAATTCATCCATGTACTGACACTTCATAAACATATCTGAAGATTTCTGTGCTTCCGAAGTGGACAGTCCTGCTACATTCCGCATTTTTGTGTATAAAAAAAGATTTTTGAACGCATGGCTCTCGTCCACAAAGAGCCGATCCACACCAAGCTGTTCAAAAGTAATCACATCATCCTTTCTGTCTGTTGCCAGAAGTTTATCCATTCTGGTTTGCAATGATTTACGAGTTTTCTCCATCTGCTTAATAGTAAAATTCTCGCCATTCTGTGCCTTCAAGTCTGCCAGTGCATCCTCAATTTCATCAATCTGTTCCTGCAACATTCGTTCCTGACGCTCTGGCGAAATCGGGATTTTCTCGAACTGTGAATGTCCGATAATTACAGCATCATAGTCACCTGTTGCGATACGGGCGCAGAACTTTTTACGGTTGGCAGTTTCAAAATCCTTTTTACTTGCCACCAGCAATTTTGCACTTGGATAGAGATGTAAAAACTCGTTCGCCCACTGTAAGGTCAAATGGTTTGGAACAACAAATAATGCTTTTTGGCTCAGTCCAAGGCGTTTGCTCTCCATCGCAGAAGCCGCCATTTCAAAGGTCTTTCCTGCACCAACTTCGTGTGCCAACAGAGTATTTCCACCATACAGCACATGAGCGATTGCATTTCTTTGATGTTCTCGCAAAGAAATATCTGGATTCATACCACTGAAACGAATATGGGAACCATCATACTCACGAGGACGGGTGCTATTGAAAAGCTCATTATATTTTTGCACCAGATGCTCTCGGCGGTGAGGGTCTTTCCATACCCAATCAGCAAAAGCGTCTTTGATTGCCTGTTGTTTCTGCTGTGCCAGAGTCGTTTCTTTTTTATTTAACACACGTTTTTGCTTTCCATCAGCATCTTCAATCGTATCATAAATACGAATGTCTTTCAGATTCAATGTTTCTTCCAGTATCCGATACGCATTGGCACGGGATGTACCGTATGTTACATAAGCAGCCACATCGTTTTGGTTTGGAGAACTTTTTCCAGTAATACGCCATTCCGCAGTCAGTTCTGAAAACTTTACTTCAATGTTACGACGCAGATAATAGGGTGTTTCAAAAGTTTCCTGCATAAACTGCTGAATATAATCCGGGTCTACCCATGTTGCACCCAAACGCACATCAATTTCCGAAGCATCCAGGTCTTTCGGCTGTGCCTGCAACAGTGCCTGTACATTCACAGCAAATGCCGGATCACGGTCAGCTGCAATCTGTGCTACACGAAGTTTTGTACGAACATCACCGGAAAGATAATCGTCCGCAGTCAGCCATCCAACAGTTTCTTCCTCTGAAGCCATCGGGTCTTTGAAAATCACACCTTTCAGTTCTGTAATGATATTTTCATAATTGCCTGGACTTCCCAGCAAATTTGCCATAAATGACAGATCTACGTTTCCTCGTTCACCAATGGAAATTGCCAACGCTTCTGATGGTGTATCTACGCTTGTCACATGGCGTTCCGGCTTGATTGTTCTTTTGGTAAACATATCTGCTTTGCTTTTCAGATTTCCGTCCTCATCCAGATTTTCCAGAGAGCAGAGAAGATAATAAGCGGAATCATCCGAAAAAGCCTGCCCGTTGGCACGGTTATTGATAAGTCCATTTTTCTCTGTAAATGAGTCATACGCTGCATTCAGTTCTGCCTGCTTTGCTGTAATCATTTCATCCGGGTAATCTTCCAGCTGATAAGCTATCAGGTCATTAACAATCTGCCGCAGCTCCACCATGCCAGTTACACGTTCCTTTGCCTTTTCATTCAGCTCCAGACGACGCATAATGGAATTTTCACGGAAATAAACTTCACCATCCACCACCGCAAACGAGAAATTCTTTACATCGGGAGTAGCCGGGATTGTTTCCCGCTGAATCCCAAGGCGGTCAACTTCTGGCAATTCCACTGCCTGATAAGTTCCCTGAATTTGTTTAACAGCTTCTGAAAGCTGTTCTGCCAGCACAGCACCTTCACGGGGTACAACTGTCAAATCATCCTTGCCATACTGCGTACTTTCTGCGGTAATCTCACCCAGCACCATTTCTGGACGTTCAACAAAATAGCTGTTCATTGGAAGTCCATCTGGGGTCATGCTCAGATGCACCCAATCCGGCTCAATATCAATCGGATGGTCACGCTTTTGCAAGAAGATAATATCCGATACCACATCCGTTCCGGCATTTTTACGGAAAGCATCATTCGGCAGACGGATAGCCCCTAAAAGTTCTGCCCTCTGTGCAATGTACCGTCTGGCATCTGGGTTCTTAGAATCCATTGTAAAGCGGCTGGTCACAAATGCTACAACACCGCCAGGACGCACCTGATCGAGCGTTTTCGCAAAAAAGTAATTATGAATAGAAAATCCCAGCTTATCGTATGGCTTATCAGATACCTTATAATTTCCGAATGGGACATTGCCAACCGCCAAGTCAAAGAAATCTCTGCGGTCAGTAGTTTCAAATCCTGCCACTTTGATGTCAGCATTCGGATACAACTTCTGAGCAATTCGTCCCGTAATAGAATCCAACTCTACACCATAAAGACGGCTGTTTTGCATTTCCGGTGGCAACATACCAAAGAAATTTCCGACACCCATAGCAGGCTCCAGAATGTTCCCAGTTTCAAATCCCATCTGCTGTACTGCATCATAAATTGCCCGGATGACCGTAGGGCTGGTATAATGAGCATTTAGTGTGGAAGCCCTTGCCGCAGCATACTCACTATCTGTAAGCAAGCCTTTCAGTGTAGCGTATTCCTGCGCCCACTGGTCTTTGTTCGGGTCGAAAGCGTCTGCCAGACCGCCCCAACCGACATAGTTCGACAAAATTTCCTGTTCTTCCGGGGTTGCATTACGCTTTTCAGCTTCCAAGGTTTGTAACAGCTGAATTGCCGCAATGTTCCGGGCAAATTTCTGTTTCGGTCCGCCTTCGCCAAGTGCATCATCCATTATGTGATAATTCAGTGCCGGAATCTGTTCTGGCTCATCTTCCTCTGTCGGATTCATTTCCAGAACCAGATTGTGCAGATGGATATTATCTCCATGCTCCATCATCCGTTTCAGATTTTCCTTACTTTCAGAACGGAAGATAGGGTAATCTGCATCCGGGTCACGCAACTGCACATCAAACAAACCAACATTCTCAATGATAAATGCTTTCCCATCCAGATAGAGCGTATCGCCCACTCGATACTCCAGCTCGCCAGTCAAAGTTTCTTCGGTTTCTTTCTGCTCGATATTCGGCGGCAGTTCTGAATCTGATACATCTCTGTATTGCTGATAGTGCTGATAAGTCTCCAGATCATTTTCTTCATAATCCGTCAGCTCACTGAAATCCAGACTTTCCAATTCTTTTTCAATCAAATCCTCCAGTGAATCATACTGACGGCGTTCCAGAAGCCAATCATCCAGATACCGTTCAACCGTAAAATCAACCAGGTTCACATTTGCCTGAATTGGAATCTCATCATCGGTAATTGTGGTATAAGCAACACCTACTTTTCGCAGATTTTCAAAATCCGCATGAGATTCATATTCACTCATGCAGAAATCATCAATGAGCTTTCTTGCTTGCTCCATTGGTGTCAGATACCGTTCCTGCCGGATAAGAGAAGCGATTCTGTCTGCAACCTGTGTCCAGTTAAACAGAACACTGTCACAGCCTGCCTTCTTATACTCAAGTCCCTTTGCACTGTGATCTTCTGAACTTCCAGTTGTACCGGAAAGTGCATGAGAATGACCACCTTGTCCGTACTCATTTTTCAGGAAATCAGCCCGTGCCTTCTTATCACGGTTATTTTCAAAGAAATCATAAATTCTCAGTTTTCCACCAGAGAATCCGCTACCACCTGCCATTGCCCGATTCATTTCATCATCTGTAATAAATTGGCGAATAATCGGCATAGATGTCAGCTCACTTTGATATTCCCGAAGTGGTGTATCCAACTCATTCAGCCTTTTTTCCAGTGCATTGACTTTGTGGTAATGGAAACGAAGAAGTGAATCATCCAGGGAATAGGCGAGTGCAAAACCATGATACTCTGCTTTCAGTTTTTCAAGAAATTCTGGGGCTGCAAGCTGTTCTGCGAGTGCGGCTGTTTCATTCGGGAAACCATTTCCTCTTATATCCTGAAGCGATGAAAAGAATCCGGCTTCCCTGGCTTCCTCGGACAAATCATGGTAAAGATACCATAATGACTGTGCAACCTGCTTGCGTTCAAATCCCAGTGCTTCCACAAGCTCCACATTGGTTGCATACTGACCTGCTTCCAGAAGTTCTCCTATTCGATTGACTGTATCTTCCCACGATACTACCTGTGCAGACAGTGCATATTGTGAACTGTTGCCAACTGCAAGATGAATCCCATCATCTGCATACCACGCAGAGATATTATGGTTTTCTTCTTTCAGTCCGAAACCACCATGATAGACTGCTTTCAGTGTTTCCACCAATTCTTCTGTGGATTTTCCTTTCATGTACTCCAGAGCAACAATTTCACGGGCATGGTCAGTATTACTACCAAGCAAAAGCACATGGTCAATCTCGTTTTGCGGCAAAGAAAAAGCAGGGAGCGTTTTTTTGCTCTCTGCTTCATCAATTTTCTGAATTTGTTCTTCTTCGGAAAGGAATAAGTTTAAGCTCAGCTGTTGATAAGCTCCGTCATCACCATTTCCTCTGCCTGTGCTTTCAGTGTGTTCATGTGCTGCACCCACGCCATCTGATTCTTTTCTTTGTCCGGTGCCGGATTGCTCTGGAGATACAGGCTCATCAACTGGCTCACTCTGCGTTTCGCTGTCTCGTCGATCTCCTGAAGGTGAGAGAACAGCTGCTCGCTGAGAACCAGGTCGTTGTAAAGCATCGGATTGTTCTCCTGGAGAAATGTCCGACGCATCCTGCCGTACTTGCCCAGCGGTTTCGTCTCTGGATTCATCAGTTCGATGTTCGGAATCTGATAATCCCCGACCTGTCTGTATGTCATTTCGTTCATCATAGTTCTGGCTCCTTTCTGCCTGCTTGGTTCGCTCATAATTGCGGATGGTTACTTCAATTTCACGGAATACTTGAGCTGACATCTGGCTGACTGCCGTTCCCAGAGCATTTGCTGTTTGTCTGGTGTTGAAATCGAAGATGTCCAGGAAATCCTCATGCTCAAAGTATTCATCAGGATTCGCCACACAGCGGGAATAAATCATATATGCGATACTCACTGTCGCTGCATTTCTAAACGATGCTCCTGTGTTAAATTCATCATATCCTTCCAGATAACTTTCTGCAATGATGTCGAGGAACTGCTTACCGTGTTCCTCCCAGTAATCATTGGCGAGCTGTCGGGCAATCCCATCAATCTGTGAATCCAGTGTGTTTCCCAGTGCCGGAATACCGAATGCTTTTTCCAAAGCTTCCTGCACAGATGGTACATATTCATCCTGCATCTTCCAGAGATAAACCGGACGGGAGTTTCTTCTGCTTCCGGTGTCCGAAACATCAAATACATACTTGAGTCTCGGCTTGTCCCTGCTGTAATCTAACAGTGCGATACCTTTAGAGCCACGTTTTACATAGCGGTTCATCTTGTCATTCCAAAGCCGTAGCATCCGGTCGCTGTGCATGAATCATCAGCTGCTCATGGTACGGATATTTGTAAAGACGACCAGCCGTAGTCAAAAAAGAAGTCCATCGTTCCCAGCTTCCAGTGACCTGACGGGCAGCATCTTCCGCCATAGCTGCATAATACGCTGTCTTAGGTGTCATCAAAATCCTCCAATCTTTATAAAATGCCAGTTATTCAAAGAAATCCATGTCCTCAAATTCTGCATCGTTCATTTTATTCAGCTTCTGCAGAACACTCTCGGACAAGCGTAAAAGACGCTTCTCTGAAATCATCAGCTGGCTTTGCATCATTTTTAATTCTGCAATCAGCCCTGACCGTGTGCCAGGGCTGTATAACAGAATCATCATTTTTTCATCAGGGGAAAATTCTATCATTCCAGATTCCTTTCCGTTGGAGTTCTGGCTGTTTTCTTCGGAATATCATGGTCATTGGTGTTTTTCAGCTGCTCCAACACAGATTTTTTCTCGGATTCTTCTGCCTGGGGAGCTTTTCCGTTGTTGATGATTCCATCAATCATCCCATAATCATCCTCCATAGCCATCTCAGCATTTTTCAGATAATTTTCCGGTTTCATAAATGCTGGAAGCTCCTGAAAGCCGATAGAATCTACATAATGAAACGATACCATGCCATTTGCTTTCAACGCTACGATGTCGCTGACAGAAAGGCTGTGACCTCTGAAATCTGCCGGATGATCTATATTAAATTTTTCATATAAGCCCTCCAGAAGCATATTCCGGTCTTTGTATGGCATGAGGGGAGCAACATAAACCACCTCATAATGATCAAATTTCGGTTCTTTTCCCTGACGATGCAGTGCATTAAGAGATTCAAAGCGTTCCATCGCAGTTTTATCCGTGCGTCGCAACTGAAGAATTGCATACACATCGGTTGTACTGTCCAGAAATACTGACAGCTTATCCTGCGGTGCATCATTTCCATTCACAGCATCCCAACGTTCAATTTTTTCCTGTGACATAAGTGTATCCTCCCTTATCGTGTAGCTTCTTTCTGTCTGTTACTTTTCTTGCCAACAATGCTTTCTGGTTTCTGTGAAAGCTGCCCGACAACTGACTCTGGCTCAGGTTTATAAGTAGAACCGTTACGTTCCATCAGCTCTGCAAACTGGCAGATATGAAAAACATTATTTCCGATCAGCGTATGGTACTCATCAATATAGCTACATTTTCTGACAGCAGATTCTCCATCCGAAAAGGTAATCCGGATAGAACCGCCATCCGGCAGACGGAATAAATCTTTATAATGGCTGTCAATAAAACGAATGTCCTTTCCCTGCGGATTATATTCATTCATCGTTTCTTCCCTCCATTCTCAAATTCCATCGAAAAGTTAATTTTCCCGTTTTCATCTACTTCCATGAGAAGCATTGCGTTAAAAGTGCGTCCGGTCTTAGCCGATTTACAGCCTTTCAGTTTGATTTTTCCGCTGCTCAAAAGGCTTTCTACAACAGAATCGGTCAGCTTTTTCCCAATACTCTCGAAGTAACGGTTGTTCTTCCACAGGGCAAAACGGCATTCTTTATCCGCACAGAAATATCCTTTGGGACGGTTAATAACAGGGTTACCGCAGATAGGGCATTTGCCGACAGAATCCGGTTCTTTTGCCATTAAAACTTCTGCATCCTGAATCACCTCATAGTGCCGAACCAGATGAAAAATCACATCTCTGATTTCCTGCATAAAGTCCTCGCTGCTATATTCTTTTCTCTCAATCAGAAGCAGTTTTTCTTCCCAGTCCGCAGTCATGGATGGAGACTGAATCTGTTCGGGCATAACCGTCACCAATGCAATGCCTTTATGGGTAGGAATCAGGTGCTTTGTCTTTTTATCTCCTTTACGTTCCAGAAATCCGATTCGCACCAATTTTTCGATAATGCCAGCTCTGGTCGCTGGTGTACCAAGTCCTTTTCGCTCGGCATCCTCTGGCATTTCATCAACACCGGCATTTTCCATACTCTGCAATAGTGTATCTTCGGTATAATGCTTTGGAGGAGAGGTCTTTCCTTCTTTGATTTCCACAGAAGCAATTTCCAGTGCATCATTTATCAACACAACCGGGAGTTCTTTTTCTGTTTTTGTCGATTCCTGCCGCTTTTCAAACACCTTCCATCCATCCTGCAATTTTGTCTTGCCTTTCGCTGAAAAAACAGTATCTCCACAAATTGCTTCAATTACTGTCTCCGCATAGCAATAGGGATCACCAACAGCACTGAAAAGGCGAGTTACTACCAGATTCAAAACTTCCTGTTCTCCTTTGGGAAGTTCCAATAAATGATGATTTCCAACCTCTTTTGTAGGCAGAATGGCATGATGGTCGGTAACTTTTTTCCCGTTGATAACCTGCTTTGCATGAATAGATATATGCTTGATGTCCTCCACCGGAAACATGGAAAACAGCTTTTCTACCATATCAGGGAGCATTGATTCCATATCTTCTGTTAAGAATCTGCTATCCGTTCTTGGATATGTAATCAGCTTTTTCTCATAAAGTGCCTGGGCGTAATCCAATGTCTGCTGTGCTGTATATCCCAGAACACGGTTTGCTTCTCTCTGTAAACTGGTCAGATCGTAAAGCAGTGGTGGCTTCTCTGATTTTTCTTTTTTCTCTGCCTTTAAAATTCTGGAAATCGGATCATAAATCACCTCTGGAAGGATCCTGTGACATCGACTTACAACCGCTTCAGCGTCTGTCTTGTCCTTAAAACGCTCACTGGTCAGCTTCATGTTTCCTGTGTCCAGCTGAACCGTATAAAACGGTTCCGGCCGGAATGCAGCAATCGCTGTTTCACGCATAACCGCCATAGCTAAAGTCGGTGTCATTACACGTCCAACATTCAAGGTTTGTCCATACAATGTCGAAAAAAGTCGAGTGGCATTGATTCCCACCAACCAGTCAGCACGTTCCCGACAGAGTGCCGCTTCATAAAGTGCATCATAATCAGAACCCGGTCGCAGGTGTGCAAAGCCTTCCTGAATAGCCGAATCCTCCATAGAAGAAATCCAAAGACGCTCTATGGGCTTCTTACAATGGCACTGATGATAAACAAGACGGAAGATCAATTCACCTTCCCGTCCGGCATCTGTTGCACATACAAGGCTTTCCACCTCTTTTCGTTCCATCAGCTTTTTCAGAATCCCGAACTGTTTCTTTGTCGCTGCTGACACCTGATATTGCCAGCTGTCCGGGAAAATCGGCAAATCATTGTATGACCACTTGCTAAATTTGCTGTTATAGCTTTCTGGCTGTGCCAACTCAACCAAATGTCCCACGCACCAGCTGACAATATAGCTGTTACCTTCCAAATAGCCATCCTCACGTTTGGAAGCACCAAGCACTTTCGCAATACTCTGAGCAACGGAAGGCTTTTCAGCCAATACTAATTTCATTTGCATTTGCTCCTTTCAAAGAAATAAGCAGTCACACGCCGTAACGCATGACTGCTCTGTATAAGCTATTTATACTGGTTCATTATCATCTTCGGCTACATCTAACTCTGTGTCATCCTCATCGTCGGATTCTTCTTCATAACCATAATCTTCATCGTCATCCACATAATCGGCATCCGGGTCCGGTTTCGTCTGTTCAGCCTTTTTCTTCGCTTTCAGCTTCGTAAAAGCAAAGAATCCGCCGCCTGCAAGAAGTGCCAGTGCAAGACCAAGTGCCGGAATGAAATTTACTTTTTTCTCCGGCTTCTGTTCAATCTCAGGCTGTTCCGGTTCAACAGTTGTTTCCGGTTCTGGTTCTTCTTTTTCTATTTCTTCAGTAATCGGAGCATATTTCTGAGCTTCCTCATCATCCATCAGCGAGAGAAGGTCAGATTCATCCACCTGGTTCAGAAAGTGAACAGCAGTCTTTTTATCCTCGTTGGCCCTGTCGATCAGGATATAAAAATAGTTGCCTGCCTTGGTGGTAACGGTAATGAGCTGCTTGTTGCCCCCAAAATCATCCACCAGAGCGGCGTTGCCATCCGGGGTCAGCGGAGGTGCTTTTTCCGTTTCTTCCACCACCACATTGCTGTCATTGGTGGTATCCTCTGCCGGGGGCGGCGCTGCGCCCTGGGCAAAAGCGGGAACGGTAAAGCCCGATGCCAGAACCAGCGTCAGGCAAAGGGCGGAAAGTGTTCGGAGCAATCCTTTATTCCTCATAGCTGTTTTCCTCCTGTTCGTTGTTGTCATCAGCAAAACTGCCGGGAACTGTGCCGCCGGACAGCATGGCGCTCAGCTGAGCCGGGGT
>OHMP01001085.1_pt1 | contig 11290 bp, 8 predicted proteins | sample 1569341 | NCBI WGS metagenome assembly OHMP01 (sample SAMEA3879584, study PRJEB24766) | human gut metagenome | biome: human-associated habitat; feature: feces | place: USA | collected 1985/1987 | reverse complement strand
CCCTACGGGTACTCCTCCTCCCAGGAGGAGGAGAATTAAGATAGTATTACTTAATCATTTGGCTCATTACTTTATCGTTCCGAATTCTTTCTTTTCTCTTTCGGACACCGCAACTTTCATCACCCCGTCCAGTTTATTTTCAAAAATCCGGTAAGCCTCCTCAATCTCATTCAACGGGAAGCGGTGTGTGATAAGCGGCGTGGTGTCTATCTTGCCTTCTTCAATCAGGCGAAGTATCTCGGCGCAATCGCACCCGTCCACGCCACCGGTCTTGAAGGTCAGGTTTTTTCCGTACATATCGGGCAAGGGAAGCACCTGGGGGCGGTCGTAGAGGGCCACCACGGTGACGATGGCATTGGGGCGTGCACACTCCCACGCCAGACGGAAGGTGTCATCGGTTCCTGCCACCTCGAGCACGACGTCGGCTCCGCCATGATCGCTACTCCGCAACACAATCTCCCGGCAATCCTCCGGTTCCACCACCTGTACGTCCGGATAATGTTCACGCACAAGGCGTATTCTTTCAGGAGATTTCTCGCAAACAATGATGCGACGGGGGTGCTTGAGCATCACGCAAAGCAGGGTGCAGATTCCGGTAGGGCCGGCGCCGATGATGAGCACCGTATCCTTTTCGGTAATCTCCGATATGCGGGCCGCCCAAAAGCCCGTGGCAAGCACGTCGCCCACAAAGAGCGCTTGTTCGTCGCTCACCGCATCCGGAATGCAGTTCAGTCCCTGGTCGGCATAAGGCACGCGGACGTACTCGGCCTGACCTCCGTCGATGCGACAACCCAGTGCCCAACCGCCATTGGCATCGGTACAATTGTTCACATATCCGTGTCGGCAAAAGAAGCATTCGCCACAAAAGGTTTCTACGTTCACCGTAACCCTGTCGCCGGGCCTGATGGAAGTGACGTCCGCGCCCACTTGCTCCACGATGCCTACCATTTCGTGCCCCACCGTGGTTCCGGGCAAGGCACGCGGCACGCTACCGTGCTTGATGTGCAAATCGCTGGTGCAGATGCTACCGAGCGTCACGCGGACAATGGCGTCGCGGGGGTCTTTCAACCCGGGTTTCGGTTTTTCTATAAGTTCAAATTTTCCGTGTTCAATATAGGTATATGCAAGCATTGTTTTTCTCTTTTTTAATACTTCTCTTTCCGTTCAAACTCTCCCTCCTCCGTATAGTACTTCCATGTGCCTTTGGGTATGTTATTTCCGTATTTTCCGCGGAGTTTCAGTTTGCCGTTCTCATAATATTCGCGATAGCGTCCGTGGCGCTTTCCCTCTTTCACTTCCGCTTCACTCTTCAGCGCTCCTTCGGGATAAAACTCCCGCAAGACGTTGCCCTCAAATTTCTCAACATAGAAGCGTTGCAATTCACTCATTTGCTCCTTCTCCGTTTCGGCATCTTCGTTCATTACTTCGTCAGCTTCATCGTCCACCACCACCGCTACGGCCGTTTCTTCCGGTTGATAAGGTTTATAGTCCATCACGCATTGCAACGAGGCGGACTGGCCGTCTCCCGTAATCTGCATGGTCCAATAGGGAAATGAGTAGACAATGTCCTTGTCCGATTGTATCTCTCCCCACGTAACGGCATTCATCATAGGCTTCAACTGGTAATAAAACTTATGTACATCCGTATATAAGAAAACGGTAGAGCTCGAATTCAGGTACGAGAAAGCATTTTTAAAGCCCGGATTATCCTTCAACAGGTTCTTCTGATCGTAATCTTCTACAAATGAAAGCAGGGACGAGGCTTTGTTGCTAAACACCACATAATCGTCCACGTACGTGTAATAGGGTTTTTCGAACTTGTCGAACAGCCCTCCGAAGAACAGACGGAAGAAGCCTTTCATTTCCACATAGTTGATTTCAAATCCCTTATAATTAACCGTCTTTATCCGGAGCGGGGTGCGCCGCCTGATCTTCTTTTCTATAAACTCCATATTCTTACGGGCGTCTTTGATGCTTTTGGCGCCGATGGCCAGAATCAGTTCCGGATCGTGCCCCAACAACCCCGGCTCGGATTGGGTGATGGCAAATTCTCCCGACATCCAGCTCAGGAAGTTTTCTTCCAGAGAGATGTCGAACAGGCTTTCAATCTTCTGCCGGGAACTCCTATAAGATTCGCACCATTGCGGATCGTGGACCGCGAGTGCATTCTCCAGTTCCTTTACAAACGTCACCGGATTGCTGAAACCGATGTTGGTATAGAGTGCCGTCCGGCCGGACAGGATTTCGTGGGCTTTCATCCGGTGCTTACCCGAGTTCAGCAAGGCCATGATGTACGGATCGGCGGTGTCTTTCCGCAAGGTATATCCTTTCACCTCCATCCGTTTGTGGTCGGTATTGAAATAGAGTCCGGCAAAATCCATGGAATTGCTGAACATATCGATGTACTCGTTCCCGGTTCCCAGATAAATATTCAGGAATTGGGGCAGGCGTGCATAATTGATAAAAACACGGACAAGTCCTTTGCCGGACACCAGTTTTTCGGCTTCGATAAAAGAATGATCGAGACCGATTTTGGGCTTGTTGCGTGAATCAATGGCCGATTCTACAAGTTTGGAGGTATAGGAACCTACAAAATGGTTGTCCACGAAGGCGCAATAAAAAATATCGCGTGTATCCGGATCGCGCATTTCGAGGATGTTAATCCCGTTGTGCATCCGGTTGGTTACGGAACTGCCCGCCATGGTGAGCACCGTTTCAAGCTGATCCTTCAACAAGTCCATCTTGGAGGCCTTTTGCATGTCCAGCACAATCAGGAAATCCCAATCGCGGGCACGGACTTTATGGATCGAGATGAGCATATCCCGTTTGCCCACAAGCGATAACAACATTTTATTGCTTCGGACCACGGTGTCGAGCGTCTCCACATTCCGGGTGACGTCCTCGAAGGCTTTCGCACGCTTCAGGCATTGCCAGGTTGCGCTTCCGCTGAACTTTGCCCAATCGTCGATGGGCGCCGAGGACTGGATGATAAATGCCGCGTCTTCGGGCACCAGGTAGATTTGCTGAATGTTGCGGTCGGGCGAAACAAACAGGTGAACGATGGAGTACAAAAAATATACAACCAAGGCTAAACCGGCAATCGCAAGTGTTCTTTTTACGAGGGTCCGGGTATTGTTCTTCTTAGCGGATTCAACGGGTGGTTCTTGTGGCCCGTTGTCCAATTCATTTTCGATCATCCCTTTTTCAGTATGCTATTGACTACACGCACCGAAGACACCAGCTTGGCCGTGGAAGTAAACACATCCACATTCCACACATGCGAGGAGCGGCCTTTATGCACGATGGTCGCCACCGCCCTTACCGTATCCCCCTCATGGGCGGAGGAGATATGGTTTCCGCTGACTTGCATACCGACCACTATTTCGTCCGGCTTGCAAAGTATCATGGAACCCAGTCCGGCCACGGTTTCGGCCAATGCCAGGCTGGCACCTCCGTGCAGGATGCCGAAAGGTTGGCGGGTACGTTCGTCCACGGGCATGGTGGCCTCTACCCTGTCTTCGGAGGCGTAAGTGTATTGTATACCCAGATTTCCCATCAATGCATGGCGGGCACGCTGGTTGAGTTGATCCAGGGGCACGTCGGTGGGGCGGATTTCGGCAAGTATCGCCTTCTCCACGGCTTCGGCCACGCCGTCTTCATCGTTGGAGGCGGTGATGCGGTCGGCACAGACCTTCACCGAGTCTTGGGCGTTTCCCATGGCGATGCCCAGTCCGGCGGATTGTATCATGGAGACATCGCAAACTCCGTCGCCAATGGCGATGACTTCTTCGGAGTTGATGCCCAACTTCTCAAGCAAGGCGCCCAGCGTATTGGATTTATCAATGGAGCAGGGCACCACTTCCAGAAAATAGGGTTCCGAACGAAATACATCCAGCGCTCCGTTCAACCTCCGGCGCCAGTGGTCTTCCAGTCCCACGAGGGCTTCTTCGTCATCGCTTACCAGCATGCACTTGCAAGGGGCAAAGTCCACCGCTATCGAAAATTCGGTTTCGGCAATTATCTTCAGGCCATTCAGCTCGGCTTCGCGACGTATGTGCTCGTTTTCGGGCGAGTCGGTGATGATGGTATCTTCGTGATACGTAAAAATGGCGAACCCGTTCTTACGGGATTTCTTTTCAAGATAGGGCAGCATTTCGGGGTTTATCCTACGCTCAAAGAGTAGTTCGCCACTTTGCGCATTGATAATTTGCCCGCCATTGTAGGAGAGAATGAAGCCTCCGTAATTGCCCAGTTCCAGAGCCTTGGCAATGGGCATAAGGCCATAGGTGGGCCTGCCGGAAGCTAATACGATGCGTACACCCATCTGTTGCACTTTCAACAAGGCGGCCAGTGTGCGCTTGCTGATTTTCTTCTCACTATCGAGCAGAGTTCCGTCTACATCAAGAACTAATAGTTTGTATTTCATGACTTACCGGTTTTTTAGGTTTATGAAACAAAGGTAAAGTTATTCAGGCGAAAACACAATTAAGTAACAAGTTTTTTCTTACGCATTTTCATTCGTTATTTACACATAGTTCTTTTGCTCACCAGTGCAACAAGTACGGTACCGACTCCGCAGGATAGCTTCCTTTACGATCTTTACTTTACGGAATGGTTCATTAAAAATATAGGGAAGTGCCTGAATTCCGACACTCCCCTATCTATTATTTAACTCAGATCTTATATCTCCTCGTCATCACTTCATTGCATTGTTCCCCAGTGCTCCCAGCGCAGCCGAAACAATAGCCATCACTACTTTCAGTATTTTTTTCAAAACAGACTTCTTCATAAATACAATCGTTTAATTTTTAATTCTTCATTTTTTTAATTTCCAAGTTCCTCAGCTTTAAACTTTACCCAAGCGGGTTTTCCACTATTCCTCCATCAGGTGACGACGGGCCACCACCTTCTGTAGGAAGTTCGTCATTGATGCGATCCACATCTTTAAGGCTAAGTCCTTCGGAGCGGGTGCTTCCGTTAGCCGTAATACGAATTTCCTTGTTGGCACGGAAACAAACGCGCAAGCCAGTGATGTCATTCGCCGTAAACGCCTCTGCCGTATCCGCCCCCTTGCTACGGGCGGCAAGATAAAAAAATCCCAGTCCGTCAATGTTCACCGACCGCCCCAAAAGCAACTCTTCTTTCAACTCCGTACGGAAATCCTTCAGCACAGAGTTCACCACACCTTCACTCACACCGGAAAGTCGGCTGATCTTTTTCGCAATCTGTTTCAGATCTATCGCCACACCATACTTATAGGTGATAACCGGATATACCTTCTTTGTCGATTTCTTATCAAGGGGATTTAGTAATCTCCAAACCTTCTTATACAAAATACTCATAGTTCTTTCTTTTTAAATTAAATAAATCATGTTCAAAATCTCTTCGCTAACGTTAACGTTGTAAAGATGCGGCAACTTCAACAAAACTCAAATGAACACTTACTATGGTATTTCAAAGCTATACACCTATACAATATAAGACCTATACGCCTTGTAAGAGCGAATCATCATTTACTCGTATGTACATATCACATACCTACTCAAAAAACAGGAAGAAAACACGGTAGTATATCCGGAGAATTCAATGACCGCCTTTATAAATCTTCTTTTATCTACGTCAAGAACTGATAAATTGTTTTATAAAAGTTTCATACTCAGCCCCGGGGCATATACTCGGGAACACTTCCTTGTTACAGAAACAAAGTGAAAATCTATTATTACCGTTGGGATGTCCCTCTTAGAGTATTATAAAAAAATAGACATTATGAGAAAGATAGTTAAGATTGAAAACAGTTCTTTTTACAGATAAAGGCACGATGTGCAAAGTCGAATTTATCCGTGTGTTCACCGCACCTTTGTCTTTTCCTGAAAAGCGGCTTTTTGCTATATTTACGGTAATGGAGACTACGAAGCTTCTGGGGGGAGACAACTATCATAAAATTAAGAAAATACTTTTATTCAAACTCAAATATTATCACCAATCTGAAGTTCAAGCAATTTATACTTAAGATTTAAATATTTTTATAGTTACAATATTTTTCTGTAAGTCTGGAATAAATTTCTTATCGCCTTATTATAAAGGCTTTGGAAGAAGTGCCCGATTTTGAGGTAACGAGTTGGCAACCGTGCCTATTGCTGCGCTCTGCTGTGCAATGCTTTCAAGTAATTCGTTCTATGCATAAATAGAAGAAGAAAAAATCAAATTACTCTATACAAAAATGGAAATTGAAGATTAACCAAAGATGAAATAATAAGGATTAGAAATAATATCAACGCTCTTTTTAGGTTTATCTGTTAAAACTATCCATTATATATATATATAAACATTTAAATTTAGGGATATGATATACGGATATATTAGAGTAAGCAGTGATAAGCAGACTGTGGAAAATCAACGTTTTGAAATCAATAACTTCTGTAACGACCAGAAAATGAAAATTGATGGTTGGATTGAAGAAACTATTAGCGGAACAAAAGCCTACAGTAAACGTGAGCTTGGAAAATTGCTCAATAAGGTACAGAAAGATGATTTGATTATCTGCGCTGAATTGTCAAGATTGGGTCGTAATCTCTTTATGATAATGGAGATTCTGAATATTTGCATGGGCAAAGAATGTAGGGTTTGGACTATCAAGGACAACTATCGGTTGGGGGAGGACATTCAAAGTAAAGTATTGGCTTTTGCTTTTGGACTGTCAGCTGAGATTGAGCGCAACCTTATTAGCCAACGAACCAAAGAAGCCTTGGCACGAAAAAAAACAGAGGGGGTGGTATTGGGACGTCCTAAAGGGAAAAAGAGTGCTCCAGAGAAGTACAAACTTCATGGTAAGAAAATTCTCATACAAGAACTATTAAAAGCTGAAGTATCACAGCGCAAAATCTCTAAAATTTGTAAAGTGGATAGAAATACGCTCGCTCGATTTATCAAGACTTTTATGGTAGAAACATAAGGAGCGATTTTGTGCAGCAACAGAGTGTGGAGTGCAATTTTGTTTCCTCTGATTCATGGGTGATACTTTCGCCTATTGAACAAAGTATTAAACGAAAAATTGAAGCTGTTGGAACTCCGTTAAAAGATTGGGATATTCAAATCAACTACGGCATTAAGACTGGATTCAATGATGCATTTATCATCAACACAGAAAAGCGTGATGAGATATTAGCGAACTGCCAAACAGAGGAAGAACGTATCAGAACGGCTGAACTTATACGACCGATTTTGAGAGGACGCGATGTGAAACGTTACGGATATGATTGGGCTGGTCTTTGGCTTATCAATACACATAATGGATTGAAAAATAAGGGAATAAAGCCTGTAGATATAAATGATTATCCTGCAATTAAAGAATGGTTGGATAATGGAGGTATAGCCTATAGCGGTAAAATGTATAAGGGATTCTCACAAATAGAGAAACGGTCTGACCGAGGTGATACGCCATATAACCTACGAAACTGCGCATATATGGAGGATTTTTCTAAGCCAAAAATTGTGTGGGGAGAAATATCTGATAAATCAAAATTTGCTTTCGACTTTTTAGGGGAATATATACCAGAAGCAACTTCTTTTTATATGAAAGGCGAATACATTGAATACCTTTTGTCTGCTTTAAATTCGTCTGTATCTGAATGGTTGTTTTCTAAAGTAGGGACAACTACAGGAGTGGGGACAATTAGATGGAAAAAGTATACCATAGAACAGCTTATTGTTGCCAAGCTATCTACTGAACAACTAAATACTCATCTTGCTGCTTTCAATGATTTGAAAGTAGGCAAGATGAGTATTACGGATTTTGAATGTTTTAGCAATAAGTTGATGTATGATATTTATAAGCTTACCTCAGATGAAATCCAATATATTGAAAACCAGCAAACAGTCTAAATAGACTTTCGGAGTGAAGAAACAAATGAATGTAGAAAATTAGTTTCTTCACTCGTAAACCCATATACCATTGAAACCAAACTCTCTATTTTAGAGTCAATGAATGGTAGATTGATATTTTTATTTGTTATACTGTTTGCAAGTTCAGCTAATTCAACAAGTTCTATTTTGTTTGCATCATAAGGAGGCATAGGGAAAGTCGCTATATTTTGACCTCCAACTTGAACATCTCCAACGCCAGTTTTATTCATATTAGTCACATAGCTATACCATGTTATAGCTTGTGAATTCAATACAGCCAACAGATAATCCAAATGATTGCCTGTCATAATATAACACGCATTGTTCATTACATAATTGTTGGTATCATATGCAAAAGCCATTTGGTTTCCGATTATTTTCCATACAATTTTTGGCTTAGAAAAATCCTCCCAATAACTGATGCTATCTTGTGTTTCAAACCACTCGTTACTAGTTTTCTTTCGGGCTTTTATTTTTTTGCCATTAACAATATGAGTTTCTCCTGTTTGTTCTAAACGCTCTATGCCAATTGACAGAAGATAATTTTTCACCGCAGGATAACTTTCTATATCATAATGCCGCGAAGGAAATGTGGCTATAATCCACAAGTCCGCCCATTCATATTCATATCTCTTGATATCCCTGCCACGAAGAATCGGTCGTATAAGTTCAGCCGTCCGAACACGTTCATCTTCTGTTTGACAATTCGCTAGTATCTCATCACGCTTTTCGGTAGATATGATAAAAGCATCATTGAAACCAGTTTTTATCCCATAGTTGATTTGGATGTTCCAATCCTTCAAGGGTATTCCCACAGACTCAATCTTCTGCTTGATGCTCTGTTCAATGGGAGACAATATCACCCATGGGATAGAATCTGCAAAGTTACACTTCACGCCTTGTTGCTGCACGAAATCGCTCAAATTATTCAAGCCATTCGAATCTTGTACCAAACAAGCTTGTGTGTTAAAAATATTTGCTGCTTTTTGAGATAAAAGAATATTTGCTTCTACCGTTATTGCATCGAATATTTTTATACCTGCAAAATCTACCAACATAATAGGATTGGTCTTGCTTGCGAAATAACCTCGCAAGGCTTCACCATACCCTGCACGCATCCATTTATTAGACGTGATATAGCAAAGAAAACCATTGGGAGTAAGCAGGTTCATACCCAACTCATAGAAGAGGCAGTAAATATCACCAGTGCGTGCATAAGTTATGTAACCCATGCATTCTAATACATCGGCACTCTTACCCATAGATTGTAACTGAATGTAAGGTGGATTGCCAATGATACAGTCAAATCCCAAGAAGTTGCCTTCGGCATCGAGTACTTCTGGAAACTCTATACGCCATTCGAATGCACCAAGATAAATTTTGTTGGAGCGTATTTCCTCAAATATATTTTCTAAAGTCGCAATTTCTTTCTTTAAATCGGCAATGCGCTTGTCCGACGCTTTCTTTTCCTTTTTTGTCGGTTCAAACAGTTGAGGTGCTTGTAAGTTTGCCAATTCAGAGCGGCGTTTGTTCAATCTAACCAATCGTGCATCCCGGCGGTTGATCTCTGTTTTCAGTTTCGACTTGATTTCTGTTATAAACGTTTCCAAATCCTGCTTTTCGCTTTTACTTTGGGCATTTTTATATTTAGCTACAGCCTCCTTATATTGGCTGATGCTGATACTAGACTCTCGCAGTACGGTCTGAATACTGTCTGTCAAAGCGAATCGGTGAAGCAAAGAATTTCCACATTTGATGTTAATGTCGATATTTGGTAAGGTTTCTAAATAAGTGTAATTACTTTCAGCCGTATAGTAAGCATTCTTCAACAATTCAATCCACAGTCGTAGGCGGCAAATCTTCACAGAGTTGGGGTTAATATCAACGCCAAATAAACAGTTCTCAATGATTTGACGCTTCTCCTTGAAAAGAGTTTCCTGCATGCGGCGACTTTCCGCATTGAGTGGGTTGTAAGCAAATAAATTACCTTCGGCATCAGTCACAATCAGCTCGTCATTTTCAATGGCAAGTTGATAGTCCGCTTTGCGGATACGCTTACCGGTAGCATCTACCAAAATACCCAATTCGTATTTCAAGAGTATCAGTTCATTGAGAGCAGACACAAGAAAGTGACCCGAACCAACAGCTGGATCACACAGCCGCAAACTGTTAATTAGTTCATTAGCTTCGACTATATTGTCGATATGGTTGTATAGATCTATACGGGTGGTACAATTCCAGCCATAATAACCATTAAACTTTTGCAACACGGTCTTGGTGATTGCTTCACGGCACATGAACATAGTGATAAAGCCCGGAGTGAATACCGAACCATCCTTGTGACCATTTATTTTCTCGAATATAAGCCCTAAAACAGAAGCATTGATGAGTGTTTTAGCCTCTTCTTGCACTTCTTCACTGCCTTCGCTCGCAAAGTTATAAGCATCGAGAAAAGCAAACAAATATTGCAGGGTGGGTAATGCGTTGACTTGTAGATTGCGTTTTTTATTCCGTAATACGCTACTCGTCAAGACAGGAAGTACCGTACGTTGTGAAAGGCTGTTTATCTTAATTGTTTTACTTTCCAAATCTGTCACCTCGAAAAGAGAACTGTTAAGATAGGGAACGTAAGCAAAATCACGCATAATGGAGTGTGTGCGGCTCCTCATGTCACGTGCAAGCACTTGGAAAAAGAGTGTGTTGAGATCATCATAGTCATGAATCTTAGTTATTGAAAGAAATTTATAGATTGCATCTCCATTGTGGTATTTCAACATCTGAGCCTCCAACAGTTTCAAGAAAAGGATGCGATTCATCCAAGTAATACACAATTCCATTGCAACATTGAATAACCGTTCCTCATAATCATTCCCATACAAACGACCATTTATGTGACGCAAACAATCTTCTGCATCCAGTTGGTTAATAGTATTCTCTAGTAATGAAGCCTCGTCACGCCGTTCCACAGCTTTGCGTACAATCACGGTTTTATTATTCTCTTTGCGTTCCTCAATACCAATAATGTGTAGCAGCTCAGTGTAGAATCCACGGTTGAGCGAATTGCTGTCGTTTTGAAACGATAGCTTCAAAAGATGTGTATCGCTGAATATCTTATAAAGTTCGATAAGTTTGCGTGAAGCGCTACTGTCTGTTCTATCAAGCAGGTGTTGATAGTCTTGTAAGTTGAAGTAAGTGTATTCAAGGCTATCTTTCACCTCCTCAATATAGGTTGTTGCAATTTCAGTATAGAAGAAATCGGTTTTGTTACTGGTTTTGCGTCCATCCACAAAGTCTTGAAACTCACGACGTAATTGTTTGTTCTGATAGAATTTGCGTTCAAACTCATGGGCATCAAAAATAAAGAATTCATGAATATTAGTAGCGATGA
>OHMP01001075.1_pt1 | contig 11348 bp, 11 predicted proteins | sample 1569341 | NCBI WGS metagenome assembly OHMP01 (sample SAMEA3879584, study PRJEB24766) | human gut metagenome | biome: human-associated habitat; feature: feces | place: USA | collected 1985/1987 | reverse complement strand
CAGAACAGCTTACCCTGTCGGCAATGGCTTCTCAGGAGGATTACACTCCAATTCCCGCATTTAAAGAAGAAACGGAGTACACAACGCCGTTTTGTCAAGCAGACGAGCGGGAAATTGCAAACCTGCTTTGCCGTGCAGAACAGGCGGCAAGGGAAGAAAAGAAAATCGCCTGCGTAGACGGTTGTTCGTTTTCCCAAACTTTGCGGGAAGTTACCCTGATGGACGAAAACGGAACCTGCATGAAGGACAGCGGCGAGAGCATGAGCGTCAATGTCAGCGTAGTGTCCCGTGAGGACGGCGATACCGAGATTGCATGGGGAACCCGCAGCGCAGCAAAGGTTGAGGATTTGCAGGCAGTATCTCTGGCAAAAGAGGTAGCGCAGATGGGCGCGCAGCGCCTGCACGCTTCCCCGATTGCATCGGGAAAATATCCGGTTATCTTAAAAAATGATGCGGCGGCAGAACTGCTGGAAGCCTATCTTCCAATCTTTTTTGCTTCCGAAATTCAGAATGAGATGAGCCGTCTGGCAGGCAAGTTGGGTGAACAGATTGCGGTAGAAGACCTTGACCTGTTGGAGGACCCGAACTTGCCGCAGGGCAGGGTACATCGCCATTTTGACGATGAAGGCGTTGCGGTAAGCCGAAAATATCTGATTCATAAGGGCAAGTTGGAGTCTGTTTTATACAACAGAAAAACCGCGCAAAAGGACAATACAGTCAGCAGCGGAAACGGATTTAAAGCAGAGGTCACTTCCTCGGTAGGTACCGGAGTAACAAATGTAGTGCTGCAAAGCGCGTCCGGAGTGCAGTACAGCATGGAACAGCTTTGTGAGAAGATGGAAAACGGACTGATTGTCACAGGTCTGGAGGGTGTGTTTGCAGGCGCAAACAGCATTACCGGCAGCTTTTCTTTGCTGTGTAAAGGGCTGATGGTAGAAAACGGCAAGGTGAAAAAGCCGTTCTGCGAAGTAACCGTTGCAGGCAGCATTTATGATTTGATGCAGGGTATCATCGCTTTCGGAGATGATCCGGCTCCGACTGCGGCAGGAAGCGCCTTTGTTCAAACACCTTCGATTCTTTTGAAAGATTTAGCGGTATCGGGATTGTAACTTTCAAAAAAGTGTGCTATACTAAGTAGCAAAGGGAAATAAGCATATAAAACATACAAAAAATAAAATAGAATTTGTATATTTTATACATATATCCCTTGCAAGTTGGATAGAACAAGAAGAAATAAATAAGGAGTGTAGCGGAATGGATATTTTAAAGAACACCGAAGCGATGGGAAAACGCATCTATGAGGATTTGGAAAAGATTAACTTTATTCGTACCAGCACCTCGGAAGAAGAAACCAGAGCAGCCCACATCATCAAAGATGAGCTTGAAAAAGCAGGACTGGAAGCGCAGATTGAAGAATTTATGGTAGAAACTGCGGATATTGAAACCGTTTCCCTCAAGGCTTTGGGAAAAGATTGGGAAGTTCAGGGCTACCGCCGCTCCGGCAGCACTCCGAAAGAGGGCTTGACCGCAAAATTTGCTTATGTTCAGCAGGCAACCGATGTTGACCTTTACGATAAAAAAGGCATGATTGTTATGGTAAACAGCGGCAAGCTCAACGAAGAAGTATATGAAAGACTGGTTCGCTATCAGGTTGCGGCATTTCTGACATGGAACGGCAACGTTTCCGATGACAGAGAACAGACCGACCTGCCGGAACGGGAACTGCGCAGCTGGGCAACCCGTTACGGAAAAATCCCGGGCGGCGTTCTTCGCGCAATCGACGCGATGGAGCTGGTAAAGGGCGAACCGGAAACCGTCACCTTCACCCTGGTTCAGCAGGATGTAGAGCGTCCTTCCAGAAATGTCATTGTACGCATGAAAGGAAGCGATGAAACAACAGAAAATGTAACCTTCGGCGCTCATTATGACAGCGTTCCGTTCAGCCACGGCGTTTATGATAACGGTGCAGGCTCGGTTATTTTGATGGAACTGGCTCGCCACTACAAAGAAAATCCGCCAAAGAGAAACCTGACCTTCTGCTGGTACGGTTCGGAAGAGGTTGGTCTGCTGGGATCCAAGGCATATGTTGCAGCGCACAAAGACGAACTCAAAGATGTTCAGCTGATGATTAACGTAGACGTTGCAGGTTCTGTTCTGGGCGCAGACTGGGCAGCGATTATGGCAGATGAATCTCTCTGCCGCTTTGTTGAATACCTCTCCAAAGAAATCGGTTTCCCGACCGATGTCACTCAGGAAGTTTACTCCAGCGACTCGGTTCCGTTTGCAAACGAAGGCGTTCCGGCAATCAACTTTTGCCGATTTGGCAGAAACGGCGGCGCAATGATTCATTGTCGCCACGATGTAATTGATTATCTGGATTACAGAAATCTGGGCAAAACAGCCGCATTCGTTCAGACCTTTGCAGACCGCATGGTAAATGCCGTTGTATTCCCGGTTCCGAGAAAGATGCCGGAAAATATGGTAGAAGCAGTGGATAAGTACCTGCGCAAAAAGAGAGTAGACGAAAAATAAGGATAATAAAAAGGTCAATCACAGCAAAAGCTGTGATTGACCTTTTTGTATTGTTTATTTACTGATAATTGTGATTGCAACACGGTTTGGCATACAAACGGCGCTTTGCGGCTCGTGGTCAATCAAACCGAAACGGATACAGACTTGATCGGGGCAGTCGGAAGAAAGGAAACGAATTTGATGGTTGCTTACCTCTAAAACTACCGAGACGCCGAATTTGCTTAAATCAATCGTTTGGTCGGGAGAGGAAGAAAGCGGAATTTCCATCACCTGCTCCCCGTCAATCGAGATAAGCGCGGTGGAGTCGGGTCCGCTGTTTTTTTTCATAAAAAATAAAACACCCGCCATCAGTAAGGCAACAAGGGCAATCCCAAGCAAAATTTGTTTATCGCGTTTTCCCATAGAGCAATTCTCCTGTCAGTCAAAGATATTGATATGATACAAAAAAACGGAACGCCCGTCAAGACGTTCCGTTTTTTGTTTTGAGAACTTATTTGGGGAATAAGAGAGGTGTTGAAGAAGAATTAAACGGTTGTTTTCCACAAACCGTGCAGGTTGCAGTATTCGTATGCGGCAACTGCTTTGTCGCAATCGGTCAGCATGAAAACTGCCTGCGGTTTTTTGCCCGGGTTCAGCTCTTTTCTCTGGCTGCCCTGAGCGGTTTCCAGAACAATCCATCTGATAGAATGTTCTTCTGCCATCGGATGTTCCACAGAACCGACAGAAACGGTAACTTTGTTGCCCTCTACAGTAACAACAGGAAGGTGTTTTTCGGTAGCTGCATCTACGCTGCCCGGCTCCAGTTCGGTCATTTTCTGACCGCAGCACATAATCGGCACACCTTTGTTTTCAGCGAAAGTGATGATATTTCCACAATGTTTGCATACATAGAATTTCATAAAAATTTTCCTTCTTTCTTTTGATTTTTGAGTTTATAAAGTATACTGAATTGGTTTATTTTCTCTTTGACTATAGTATACCATTATTGTATATATTTTGCAAGGGGTAAATCGCATTTTTTTAAAAAAATTTTTGAAAAAATCCAACAAACAAGAGCCTTTGCGAACTTTTGTTTTCAAAAGCTGACAAAGGCTCTTATTAGAATGGCTCAGTTACAGGGCAAATATTCCTGTACTGCTGTTTTGCGTTTGACAGGGCGCGTTTTTTGTCATCAACCGGCACAGACCGGCAAGCGCTGCGGCAAGGGAAAAAAGAATCGCGCTGATAAGAACGGGGGTGGGAACGGGCGCTTGCTGCAAAATCTGCAAAGGCTGAGAAAGATTGGGCAGGAAAGAATCGGAGCTGATTATCAAAAAGAAGCTGACAACAAGGAAGCTGCCGAACAGCCATTTGCCCCAAAATCCCAAACGATAAAAGGAAATTGCAAAAAAATATCCAAGCTGCAAAAAGAATAGATTGATGCAGAACAGCATCATTGTTGCTGTCAGTGTTCCCAATATCGGGGAAGACTCGGAAAAATAAAAAACAGGCGAATCAATATTCAAAGAAAGAGCGGACATCACGTAGACAATGACGGTGTTGAATATTGTCATAAAGGTGCAAATCAGAGCGGAAAAGAGCAGCCAGCCGCAAAACTGCGTTTTTCTGGTAGAGCCGCACTGAATATGAAATAAAAAGACAGAATGAAAACTGGAGATGCCGGAAATAAAAAGGAAGAAGACAGTTCCGGCTTCCAGTCCGGAAAAGGAGCTGTCCGGCTCTGCCATGAAATATATTTTGGAAATGCCGGACAGAATAAAAAAGACCAGATAAAAAGCGATAATCGCCCACTTGTATTCTAAAAAATGGTAGCGGCAGGATGTGGAAACATTCATAAGGTAATTCCTCCTTAAATAGATTGCTCTTCGCCGACCAGGCGAACAAACAGCTGTTGCAGGCTCAGTCCGCTTTGCTCCAGAGAAGCGGGACAGTTTTCGCGCTCTCCCAGAATGGCTGCTGTTTTCAGTCCGCCCACCACATCGGAGCCAATCACATTCTTGCCTTTGCAGTAGTCATCCACCTCCGAGATTTTTCCGGAAATGCAGTATCCCTGACTAAGCAGTTGTTCGAGCGGTTCATCAATCAGGATTTTTCCGTGATCCATGATAATGACATTTTCCAAAAGTCCCTCCGCTTCGGCAATCAGATGGGTGGAAAGCAGGATACAGGACGGGTTTTGAGAGTAGCTTTCAATCAGCAGCTTGTAAAACAGCTCCCGATGAAAGGCGTCCATTCCCAAAGTAGGTTCATCCAGCAGCAAAAAGGGAGTATGCACCGACAAACCGATGATAACCCGCAGTACCGAACGATAGCCTGTGGAGAGTTTTTGTACCGATTTGTTGCAGTCCAGTCCAAACTGCTTTGTGTAGTTCAGACACTGTTCTTTGTCAAAGTTTGGAAAGCTGTGGGCAAACCAGGGCAGCAGCTCTTTGATTTTTAAATTGGGAAAGAAGGAATTTTCGGTTGCCAAAAAGATTTGATGCAGCGCCGCTTCATTTTCCCATAAAGGCTGACCGTCAAAGGTAATTTCCCCCGATGTGGGACGGATATAGTTGGCAAGCATTCGCAGTAAGGTGGTTTTTCCCGCCCCGTTTCTTCCAAGCAAGCCGTAGATTTTATTTTCTTCCAAAGAAAGAGTTACCTGATTGACGGCGGTTGTTTTTTCAAATGTTTTGCTGACCTGACGGCAGGAAATTGTCATTGTGAAATCCCCCTTTCAATCCATTCCCGAAGCTGTTCCGGCGAAATGGAAAGGCGTTTTGCCTCCTGTACCAAAGGCAGAATATATTGATTAAAAAATTCTTCCTGGCGTTTTTCCTTTAATTTTTGTAAGGCTCCCGAAGCGACAAACATACCGATTCCCCTTTTTTTATAAACAATATTGTTATCAACCAAAAGATTGATACCCTTTAAAGCCGTTGCCGGATTGATTTTATAAGCGGCGGAAAGCTCGGTGATAGAGGGTATCTGCTGTTTCTCCCGGTACACTCCGGAAAGAATTTCGTCCTCCAACCCTTGCGAAACCTGCAAAAAGATAGGTGTTTGGCTTTCAAAATCAATCTTCAAAGAAAAACCTCCTTTCAGTGTATTATGGTTAGTTAGTTGAGTAATTAACTATAAATCAAGTATATCAGAGCGAAAACAGTTTGTCAATAGGAATGTACAAAAAGAAAAAAGTGTGATATACTGTACCATACTGAAAAAATACAGCTTTAAGTAAGAAAGGATTGTACACCGATGTTATTGCTTTTAATTCCTATTTTAATGATAGTCTGGGGATTGCGCTGGAGAAAAAAACCGCCGGCATACCCCAAAAATCCCGATGTGGGCGGCTGGAACCTGTTTATCGGTTATCGTACCGAATGGGCGCTGAAAAGTCCGGATACCTGGTACTACTCCCATGTATCCTACGGCAGAATGATTCTGCCGCTGGGCATTATTGCGATGTGTATCACGATTGTGGGAATCTTTTTGTTCCCGGTAGAGTGGGCGCTTCAGGCAATTTTAATCAGCGATTTGGTGTTGATTATGCTGCCGTACTATCCGATTGAAAAGAAGATGCGCAAGCTGTTTGACAAGATGGGAAAATGGAAAGAAGGGGAATAACCCTCCAACAAAAACAAGGAGCAGAGAATGTTTCTCTGCTCCTTGTTTTTGTTATTCTAAAAAATCCCCAACATAAAAGAAGAAAGCCAGAAGGAGGGGCAAAAAACAGTGAGGGAAGAACAATGCTCTCCGTTCCGGCTAAAGGACATTCCGAAATGCGGAAAAGCAAACTGCTCGCAGTTACAAACTAAAATGTCTTTTTGAGAAAGGGATTCTAACACGCCTTGTAAAAAGTTTAGCTGCGGGAAAGACTCAAGAACGGGGAAGGCGGGGCAATCCTCGGTTTGAAAAGCGACCGATTTCTGATTTTGGTCATACCACACACAAATCTGTCCCTGCTCGGAACGATAGGAAACTTGTTCAAACCGCCCTATTTGGGTTGTTTGTGCAGCGGGGGTATGCAGTAAGGCGGCGACAGCCTGCTCCGTCTGCTCTTTGGAAAGCCCGATTTGCAGCGAAAATAATTCGCCCACAGCTTTGGGAAAGTTCGGCAGTTTGGGAATAAAATGCTGCGGCAAAATTTCTTCGGCTTCATGAAGGGATAAAGCGTTTAAATAATTTGGGTCAAAAAGACGGACGAACAGAAGATGAAAATGACTGAAATCGTCGGCGTCCAAGCCTTCCTCTCCCATAAAGTCGGATGCCGTTTCATAGCAGATGGAATCGGCTCGTTCAAAGTCAATCCCTAATTGAGGAAATACATAGTGATAACCGGTCTGCGGATTTTCGCTGTCGCACAGAAAAGAATGTTGCTGATTGAGTTGGTAAATCACTTCGGCAGCTTCGGCAGAAAAAACAGGAATCTCCTCAAACAAAACTTCTCGATACAGTGAAACGGAAGAATCAAAGGTAATGCACACGCTCTTTCCTTCCGAATTAAAATGGACAAGAAACAGCGCGCTGAATCGTCCGAAAATGTAGCGGACACAGCTGCCCTCAAAGCCGTACCATTCTTCTTCGGTTTGGGAGATTGGAGAATCAAAATCGGGGCCCCATTCCCGAAGCAGACAATTTAAAGCCTCTTCGGTCTGCTGGCGGGTCATACCTAAATGCAGCGGTCCGATTGCTTTGTTTTCTAATTTGATATTTTCCATCTTTACAACGCTCCTTTTTTGTCTTTTTAACGGTTCTTATGCTTCTATTGTAGAAAATCACAGCCAAAAGTCAAGGAAAAAAGGAAATCAGTGAATGAATCGGCAATATTTTCATCATTTTGTCGAAAATAGCGATTGATTTTTGTAGGAAAAAGGAATTGATTTTGTATCGCCTTCTTTTATAATAGAATCAAACAGAATCATTTTGAAAAAAGGAGGAAAAGAAGATGAAGCAAACTACGAAAAAAATGCGGTATCTGCTTTGGGGAATAATCCTCGTCCTTGCGGCTGCGGCAGTGTTTGCGGTTATTTGGGCGCGGGCAGGCTTGCGAAGAAAACCGACCGACCTGTTTTGTGAGGTGTGCGACGGCTTGTTTTCTCAAACAGGAAACTATGTTGCATTAGATAAGCAGCAAAACGATGTTACGCAGACCTTTGTGTCCGAATATGCGGACGCTTACAAGCAAAAAGATTACGATACCCTGTGGCAGGCGGTTCGGGAGGAACTGTATGCAATTACCCGGCAGGAAGAAAAACAAGGGGATAACAAAAAATGTCAGGTGGAAAAGAAATATTATGTGCTGGATTGTGTCGGGGAGGGTATCAACTCCGTAACCTTTGAAATGCTTTATCGAATCAATACAGATTTGACAAAGCAGGGTTCTGATTTGCAAGAAATCGGCGCTCCCGTTTTTAATATTGACGTATTTCATGCGGGAAATGCCTATGATTACCAAATCAAAGAAGTGACCGGCGGGGAGGACGGCAAGCGCGCCGAGGTTGAATTTACAATCGAACTGAAAGCTAAATACGGCATCGGAAAATCAGCGGAACAAAATTGTACCTATCGCGCCACGGTCGAAGGGTAGGAAAGGAACGGGGATTGATGAAAAGAAATAGGGTAAAAGCGGTTATCTTTCTTTTGACTTTTTGCCTGCTTTTCTCCTCCTGTGAAATGAAAAGCACAGAAAAATGGAAAATGAAATTTGTATACCCTGAAAAGACAGCGTACTGTTATACACCGCCTAATTTGTGCGGAGAAGAAATTATCGTCAGTGGTTCAGAAAACAGTTCCGGAAACCCAATGACAACCGCTTCTGTTTGTATTGAAACAGAAACAGAAAGAGATTTGCAGTTTGTATCGCCGGAAACGGTAGCAGACGATACTTTTTATTATTGGGTGGATTGGGAAGCCGGGTACTTGATGAAAACGGAGAAAGAAACGCTGAAATCAGAGCAGATTGAGCGATTGGAGCAGATAGGTCGAATGACAGAACGTCTGTCGATAGACGGAAACTGTTTGTTTTGGTTGGAAGGAACACCGGAAAATGAGTGGGGAATTAAAAAATATGATTTAACAAAGCAGGAAAGTTCTACAGTAGCGGTCAGCAATGCTGTTACAACACCGTATGCTAAAATGAGAGTATATGACGGTTGGATTGTTTATCCTAAAAATGAAGAACAACTGACTGTCATTGTATGCAATACCAATACAGGAGAATCTCAGGAATATGAGGTTCCGTTACAAAGTATGCCAAACGAAATGATTACAAACGGTGAAATAATTGCATGGACAAGCAGCGAGGGGGTATCTTATTTTTCCTTAAAAACAAAAACGGTGACAAAGGTTGAACAGGAAATGCCGGCATCCGGAATCCAGATGCTAAAAGACAGATACCTTGTTTATGCCTGCTTAGGAGAAATTTATTTGTATGATATTCGGGATAACAAAGTTGTTTTTGAAACAGACCCGAATGACAGTATAGAATATCTGAATTATTTTAATACCGATTTGGAACATACACGAGCAATTTTTTCGGTAAGTGATATCAATGCTCCTGCTCCCGAACAGCAAACAGAATTTTGGGTTCCTCCGTCTTATTTTGCAATTTTGCAGATTGAAGAGCAAAGAAAGTAAAAGATCATTTGGTAACAGAAAAAGAGAGAAGGTAAGCCCCATTCGATTTTTTTAAAACAAGTTTTCCTTTTCCTTGCGTACCTTTTGATTGATACCGTCCTTTTTTATAAAAAGTTCGGTAAGAACAAATTTTGACACAAGAAAACAGGCTCGGATTGAATTGTTTCTTTCAATCCGAGCCTGTTTGTTAGAACAGATTAAAATCCATCTTTTTGGAAAGATATTCCAAAATCTTAATGCCGCCGATGCTGTTTCCCTTTTCGTCCAAAGAAGGACCGTAAACGCCGATTCCCATACGGTCTACCAGCGCGGCGGCAATGCCTCCGCCCACACCGCTTTTGGCAGGAAAACCGACCGTCATGGCAAACTCGCCCGAACCGTCATACATTCCGCAGGTCAGCATCAGCGCGCGGATTGCCTTTGCGCTGTCCGGCTCAATCAGCACTTCACCGGTAGAGGGGCAGGCGCCGTGGTTGGCAAGTACAGCGCTCATCTGGGCAATATCCATCGCAGTCACATTGACAGAACACATCTTAAAGTAGAAGTCCAGACACTCCTCCACATTTCCTTCTAAAATACCGGAAGCTTTTAAGTAGTAAGCAAGCGCGCGGTTGCGGTCGCCGGTCGCTTTTTCGGAAAGGTAAACCGATTCGTTTAACGCAATTTCCTCATTTCCGCACAGCTTGCGGATAAAGGTAAGAAAACGCTCAAATTTTTCGTCAGAGTCGCTTCCGTCAATGCAGCTTGCCACTGTGATTGCACCCGCGTTGATAAAAGGGTTAAAAGGTTTTGTTTTGGTTTCCAGCTTAATGATGGAGTTAAACGGGTCGCCGGTCGGCTCTACGCCCACTTTGTCCAAAAACAGGTAATCTGCGCCGCGGTCGCTGATGGCGAGAATCAGCGAAGCTAGTTTCGAAATGCTTTGAATGGTAAAGGGAACGCGGGTATCTCCGCACTCCATCACCGTTCCGTCCAAGCCTACAATGCACACTCCGAGGCGATATTTGTTTACCCTTGCAAGTTCGGGAATATATTCGGCAGTTTTGCCCAGTTTCACAAAGCACTCCCCGTATTTAAGCGCGTCCTGAAGACATTCTTGTGTCAGCATAACAAATCGTTCCTTCCTGAAAAAATCGTATACCTTTATTTTACAATAGATTATCGGAATTACAAGAAGCAAAAAGAAAAAAAGGTGTCTAAAAAATATGCCCGTTTTTTGTGCGTATCTTAAAAAAAGAAAGGGGAAAAACGGAAAAACAGAAAATCCTATCCCTTGCAAAAGGCGGAAAAATCGCCCCCGCAGGGGGAAATATGACCGCAGAATAAACTGTACTGGTCAGCGCAGGCGGCTTCCAAAGCGGCAAATTCGGCAGTCTGCGGCGAAAGTTCGGAAAGCTGCGCAAGGCTTGCAGAAATGGGGAGAATCGCAGTTTGTTTTGCGAGGGAAAGAATCTCTCTGCCGCGCTCGTTCATTCCCAAAATCCTCAGATAAGGGGGAGGAAGCTCTGCCATCTGCGCCGGAATCTGCAAAAAGGCGGACAATACAAGCCTTCTCACACGGGACAGGGGATAGCGTTTGGTTTTTATCTGTTCATACAGCTGTTCTGTTGAGCAGGAGGAGCGTATCGCACGATACAGTCGGTTTTCAATCCCCTCGGAAAGGTCGGGCAGATTTTTCAGCTCGGATAAGCTCATTCGGCGCAAAGCGGACAATACCGCCCGTTCCCCGGTTTGCATCGAAGCGGTCTGTCCGCTTTGTGCGGCAGCGCGGTAGCGGTGAATCAAACGGTCAGGCAGGTAAGGCTCCGCTTTCTCCCATTCCCCATTTATGATTTGCCGGCGCAGATAGCTTGCCGAAGCAAATCCCTCCTGCGGCGCGCCGTCATGGCTGTTTCCGATGCGGGCAATCGGGAGCGGAACGGGTCTTTTGCCGCTTGCCGCCGTTTTGGAAAGTTGGGACAGATATTCCACTGCCAAAATATTGTTCGGCTGCTGCAAAATGCGCGCGGTTTCCTCTCCGAAGATTTGCCCCACAGCGTTTTCCCTTGCCTTTGCAAAGGTAATTCCCTGCGCAAGTTCCTGCTTTAGGCAGGCAGCCACCCGCTTATCTTCGATTGCCTGCGCCGCCTGAGTCAGATGTAAAATATCTGCGTCCTCTGCGCCGAAAGCCAGCAGATCCACGCAGCCAAGCGCGGATA
>OHMP01001071.1_pt1 | contig 11398 bp, 6 predicted proteins | sample 1569341 | NCBI WGS metagenome assembly OHMP01 (sample SAMEA3879584, study PRJEB24766) | human gut metagenome | biome: human-associated habitat; feature: feces | place: USA | collected 1985/1987 | reverse complement strand
TTTTTTAGAATATATAAAAAAAAATAAAATAAATATATTTATATTTTTGGGAATGCTAATATTTGCATTCATAGTATGTTCTAATTTTTTAAAAGAACATTACACAAATGATTCTTATTATATAAGTGCCTATGGTTATGACTATTATGTAAGACATTTTTTATTATCTAACAGAATGTTTAGTGCATTATTTTTATTAATTTTTAAATGGCTAGATATACCTTTTTATAAAGAAATTACTATTATGGCAGTAATACTAACTTTTATCATGGTATTGGCTTGGTTTATATTGTATAAATTTGTTATAAAATTAATGAAAAAAGAAAAATCAATAATATATAATATTTTAATTGGATTAGCATCTTTTTTAGTTGTATTTAACATGTGTACAGCAGAAGGATTATTATATGTGGAAGTTGGAACAATGCCTTTTGGAATATTATTTGCAATATTGGGAGCATGTATTTTAGCAACAGATAGAAAATTTAAATATGTAATAAGTTTAATTTTAGTTACAATGTCTGGACTATTTTATCAAGCAACAAGTGCAATGTTTGTTTTATTAGCATTAGTACTAATAGCTATAAAACATAAAGGAAATATAAAAGCAATAATAAAAGATACAATATTTATAGCAGTTATTTATGGAATTGCAATGATAGTAAATTTCATAGGAGTCAAAATTTGGGCGAAAATATTAGGTGATGAATTTAGAAAATTTGAAATGCCTTCTATTGTAGCTATTCTTGCAACAATTTTAAAATTTGGCGAAACTATATTAATAGATAATGTTGGAATAGGTCCAAAATATTTTTATTTAGCCTTAATTGCTATTTTAACAGTAATATTTATAATAGGAATAATTTTAAGAAAAAAAGACTATTTTATGATATTAGAATATGTTACTTTAATAATATTAAGTATTATTATACCAATAATTCCTATTTTAGCGACACCTGCTACACAATATATAGAACCAAGAATGGCTATGTGTTTTGGTTCGATAATAGGAATATTAATAATATTCTTATTAGCAGTTGTAGAAATAGACCGAAACAAATACTTATTAATAGCTGTAGCAACTATTACAATTTTTAATTTTATAATAAATTCTGTATTTTTAATAACAGCATCATCTGCTACATTAGTAACCAATAGACTAGATCATTTTATTGTAAAAGACATAATACAAGAAATAGAAAAATATGAGACAACTTCAGGAAAAACAATAAAGAACGTAGGTGTAGCTTTTGATAAAAAATATACAATGTATTATGAAGGTGAACCAGCATTAAGATGTTATAATGTTAGAAGTATGGGAACAAGCTGGGCAGTAAAGGAAATTATTTCTACTTTTACAGGAAGAACATTTAAAAATACTAATGTACCACAAGATGTAAAAGAGAAATTTTTACAAAATGATTGGGATAGATATAATAAAGAACAGTTAGTTTTCGAAGAAGAAAATTTATATATTTGTATTTATTAAATAAAAAAGGTTGTGAAAAATGTGAAAACGATAACAATAATAGTTCCAGCATATAATGAAGAAGAAGCACTACCATATTTTTTTGATAGAATAAAAAATGTAGTAGACGATATAAAAAACTATAATTTCGAAATTCTTTTTATAAATGATGGAAGCAAAGATCAAACATTAGAAATTATAAAAAAATATAAAGAAAAAGAAAATAGAATATCATATGTAAATCTTTCTAGAAATTTTGGAAAAGAAGTTGCTATGATAGCAGGTTTGGATTATGCCAAAGGTGATGCAATAGTATTTATGGATGCAGACTTGCAAGATCCACCAGAACTAATTCCAGAACTTATAAAATGGTGGGAAGAAGGATATGATGATGTATATGCAAAGAGAAAAACTAGAGCAGGAGAAACTTGGCTTAAAAAATTCACATCAAAAATGTATTATAAAGTATTACAATCATTAACAAATGTTCAAATACAAAAAGACACAGGAGATTTTAGACTTTTAGATAAAAGATGTGTAAATGCCTTAAAAAAGATGAGAGAAACACAAAGATGTTCTAAGAGTATGTTTAGTTGGATAGGATATAAGAAAAAAGAAGTATTATATGACAGAGATCCAAGAATTGCAGGTAAAACAAAATGGAATTACAAAAAATTAATAGACTTAGCAATAGATGGAATAACATCTTTTACAACATCACCGCTAAGAATTTCTACTTATTTGGCGATACCAACTTTTGGTGCATTAGTAATTTATTTTATATATGTAATATGTAAAATGATATTAATTACTCACAAAATAGATGCGTACCAAGCTATAATACTTTTAATATTATTCTTCTCAGGAATACAAATATTATTATTTGGAATAATTGGCGAATATTTAGGAAGAATATTTAATGAATCAAAAAATAGACCATTATATTTGGTAGATGAATACAATGGAGAAAAAGAAACAAACGAAAATTAAAAAATCAATATAAAATAGAAATAGTGTAAAATTTATACTATTTCTATTTTTTTCGACTAAAAATGAACAAAACTAAAATTGACACATAAAAAATGTTATAGTAAAATGACGTTAATTTAACAAAAGAGGTGGTTGTTATGAAAAAAAGTATATATAAATTTGGCTTAATAATATTGTGTATTATATTGGTAATTATGAGTAATATAAATGTATATGCAAAACAAAAAACAAATATGATAGAAAACAACATAAGTAGTGAAAATGATATAGAAGATAATGAAGAAGAACTAAGAAAATTAATTTTAAATACTAATAGTAATGAAATAAATGAGAATAATACAATACATGAAGATATTAAAAATAATGTAGAAACAATTAAGCTATCTAGCAATGGAGTATATAGTTTAGCAGTAGGAGCAGATTCAAATAAAGTAATAGAAGTGGCAGGAAGTAGTACTGCAAATGGTGCAAGAGTGGATATATGGAATAATGGAAATGTACCGGCGCAAAAATTTAATATAGAGCTTATAGAAGAAAAGTATTATAAAATAACAGCAAGACATACAGGGAAAAGTTTAACTGCAAAAAACGGAAAAGTAGAAGAAGGAACCCCAATAGTACAAGAAGACTATAAGGGATTAGATACTCAAAAGTGGATAATAAGAGATAGTAAGGTAAACGGGCTTGTAATATCTTTATTAGCAAACCCAGAACTTTCTATAACAGTAGAAGGAAGCATAGAAAATGGTACAAATATAATATTAAGCAAAACCGAAAATAGTGCCAATCAAATGTTATACTTTTTTAATAAAAATGAACAAGAAAGAACAGTAAAGAATGGTGTATATAGTTTAGCAGTAGGAGCAGATTCAAACAAAGTAATAGAAGTAGCAGGAAGTAGTACTGCAAATGGTTCAAGAGTAGACATATGGAACAATGGAAATGTACCAGCACAAAAATTTAATGTAGAATATAAAGAAGGATACTATAAAATAACAGCAAGACATACAGGGAAAAGCTTAACAGCCAAAAACGGGAAAATAGAAGAAGGAACCCAAATAGTACAAGAAGACTATAAGGGATTAGATACTCAGAAGTGGATAATACAAGATAGCAAAATAAATGGGCTTGTAATATCTTTATTAGCTAATCCAGAACTTTCTATAGCAGTAGAAGGCAACATAGAAAATGGAGCTGGAATTATCTTAAGTAAAACTCAAAATAATAACAACCAAATGCTATATTTTTTAAGTAGAACTGAACAAGAAAGAACTGTAACTAATGGAGTATATAGTTTAGCAGTAGGAGCAGATTCAAACAAAGTAATAGAAGTGGCAGGAAGTAGTAAAGAAGACAATGCAAAAGTAGATATATGGAATAATGGAAATGTACCGGCACAAAAATTTAATGTAGAATATAAAGAAGGATACTACGAAATAACAGCAAGTCATACAGGAAAGAGCTTAACAATTAAGAATGGAAAATTACAAGAGGGAACAGAAATAGTTCAATCAACATATAAAGGATTAGACACTCAAAAATGGATAATACAAGATAGCAAAATAAATGGTTTAGTAATATCTTCATTAGCTAATCCAGAATTATCTATAACAGTAGAAGGAAAAATAGAAAATGGATCAAAAATAGTATTAGCTAAAACACAAAATAATGATAACCAAATGTTTTATTTCTTTGATGCGTTAAATAAAAACATAAAAGAAGGATTATATGGTAAATCTGGTTTAATGTATAAAGGTGAAAAAGGAAACTATTTAAAATATTATCAAATAGGAAATGGAAAAAAGCATTTGTTTACAACATTTTCTGTACATGGATTTGAAGACTCTTATAATAAAGACGGTTCAGAATTAACTTACATTGCAGATGAATTTTTTAAATATTTAAAAAATAACATGAGTGCAAAATTGATAAATGAATGGACAATATACATATTGCCAGTTGTAAACCCAGATGGTCAATATGATGGATGGACACATAATGGACCAGGACGTACAACAGTATATAGTTGGGCGCCAGAACATAAAGGAATAGACATTAACAGATGTTTTCCAGTAGGTTATACAAAAACAAGTTCAGACAGAAATTATAATGGAACAGAACCACTACAAGCATACGAAGCACAATCATTAAGAGATTTTATTTTATCAAACAAAGGAGATACAAATATTATTTTAGATGTACATGGTTGGCTAAATGAAACAATAGGAGATAATGAATTAGGAAAATATTATAGAAACGAAATGGGAATAAATAAACATATAGGCACTTATGGAAATGGATATTTAATACAATGGGCAAGAACAATACCTAATACTAAATCATTATTACTAGAATTACCAGAAGTAAATAGTCACGAAGAACTAGTAAAGATGAAATTAGACCAAAAATTTATTAATGCAACAATGAAAATATTAGAAGATTATTAAATAATAATATATATATTCGGATAATATAATTAGGAGAGGTAAATATGAAAAACAAGAGAATAATATTAATTTTAGTAATAATGTTTACTATATTAAATTTAGTAGGTGTAAATATATATGCAGAGTCAAATAATATAATAGAAGATCAAAATAACCTATTAGAAGAAAATATATTAAATAATAATATTATGCAAGAAGCAAATAATGTAAATGAAACAACAGTAGATAATACTATAGAATCAGAAGAGGAAAAAGATACAACTATAGAGAGTGAAGAAATTACAGAAGATACAACAACACAAGAAGAAGTAGAAAGCGACATAGTACAAGAATACATTAATGAAAAAACAGTAAAGAATGGAGTTTATAGGTTTGCTTCATGTTTAGATTCAAATAAGGTAATAGAAGTAGCAGGAAGTAGTAAAGAAGATAATGCTGTAATAGATATATGGAACTATGGTAATGTACCAGCACAAAAATTTAATGTACAATATGAAGATGGATATTATAAGATAACAGCAAGACATACAGGAAAAAGTTTAACTATTAAAAATGGAACAGTACAAGAAGGAACAGAAATAGTACAGTCAACATATGAAGGATTAGATACACAAAAATGGATAATAAAAGATAGTAGAATAAATGGACTAGTAATATCATCACTAGCTAATCCAGAATTAGCAATAACTGTATCAGGAAATATAGAAAATGGTTCTAAAATAGTATTAGGAAAAAATAATAATAGTAATAACCAAATGATTTACTTTTTAAATGAAAGTAATTCAGAAAAAACAGTATCAAATGGAAAATACCAACTGTTAATTGGGGCAAGCCAAGAAAAATCTATAGAAGTAGCAGGAAGCAGTAAGGAAGATAATGCAAAAGTAGATATATGGGACTATGGGCATGTAGCGGCTCAACAATTTAATATAGAATATGTAGAAGAAGGATACTATAAAATAACAGCAAGTCACACAGGTAAAAGTTTAACTGCTAAAAATGGAACAGTACAAGAAGGAACAGAAATAGTACAATCAACATATGCGGGGTTAGACACGCAAAAATGGTTAATAAAAGATAGTGGCATAAATGGTCTTATAATAGCTTCAATGGTGAATCCAAACTTAGCATTTACTATAGACGGAAAAATAAATAATGGTGATAAAATCGTTTTAAAGAATTTAGAAAAAAACAATAATCAAATGTTTTATTTTATTAAAACTGTAGAAACAAAACAAACGGTTAAAAATAATCTTTACAAAATATTAGTAGGAGCAAATGCAAATAAATCTATAGAAGTAGCAGGAAGTAGTATAGAAAACAATGCGAAAATGGATATATGGGATTTTGGAAACTCTAGGGCTCAGAAATTTAAGGTAGAATATGTTGATGGTTATTATAAAATAATAGCATCACATAGTAATAAAAGCTTAACTGTTAAAGAAAATAAAATTCAAAATGGAATAGAAATAGTACAAGATGATTATAGAGGAGATTTTAGTCAAAAATGGACTATAAGAGATAGTAAAATAAACGGATTAATTATATCACCTTTAACAAGACCAGACTTAGCAATAACTATAGAAAATAGAATTGAAAATGGTTCTAAGCTAATACTAACATCTTTACAAACAAATGATAGACAAATGTTCTACTTTTATACTACAAATATAGGAATTAATATAGATTCTAATAAATATCCTGGAGTAGCAGAGGCAGTAGATAATTTGACAAGCAAACATCCAAATTGGGAATTTGAAGTGTTATATACAGGTCTAGACTTTTACACCGCAGTTCAGGGAGAATACGAATATGATAATAGAAAAGCAAATTTAGTATATACTCCAACATATAAAGGGGATTGGATTGCGCCAAACCCATATGTTAGTGGAACTTGGGCATCAGCTTCATATAATGGAATTGCATATTTTATGGACCCAAGAAACTTTTTAAATGAAGTAGATGCTTTCCAATTTGTAGATTTAGCAGATTATGCAAACAGTGGTGCAACATTGGCATCTATACAATACCAAGTAAATGGAACTTTTTTAAATAACTTTGCAGAAGATGTTAGAGTTTCATGTGAAAGACAAAATGTAAACCCTTACTATATAATCGCAAGATTATTCCAAGAACAAGGAAAAGATGGTTCTGCTACAATTTATATGGATGGTGGAGATGGAAAATTATATTTTAATCCATTTAATATAGGTGCAGTAGTTGGAAATGATGTTGCAACAGCCTTAGCTAAAGCTAAAGCTATGGGATGGGATAGCATGCAAAAAGGTATAGAAGGCGGAATAAAATTTGTAAAAGAAGGATATCTAGATGCAAAACAAAATACACTATATTTAAATAAGTTTGATGTAAATCCAAATAGTCCAGGTGGCTTCTATACACATCAATATATGCAAAACTTATCTGCAGCATATAGTGAAGCGCGTATATTTAGAGGAGCATATGTAGATACAGGAACATTAGATAATAAAATTAAATTTATTATACCAGTATATGAAAATATGCCTCAAACACCAGCAACTAAGCCAACAGGAGAAGGTGGTTCAACAGAACCAGATGGACCAACAATAACAGACAAAGGACCTATGAGTGTTAAAGTTTTTGATGTAAGCACAACATTAAAAATAAGAACAGGACCAGGAGCTAAATATGGTGAAATAGAAAGAGTAACTAACGGAACTGTTTTATTATCAATAGAAAGATTATCTAATGGATGGCAGAAAGTAATAACTCCATCTGGCAATGTAGGATATGCTTCAGGAAGTTATTTACAATTTATAAATGACGTTTCAAATTGTAATGAGAAAATTAAGATAACGATATCTTCTAGTGTAAATATTAGAATTGGCCCAGGGCAAAGTTATGAAAGTATAAAACAAGTAAGAAATGGAACAACTGGTGTCAGAATACTAAAAGACACATATTATGCAGACGGATTTTGTTGGGATTTAGTTATTTTAGACGACGGAACAAAAGGATTTGTTGCCTCAAAATATTTAACAGTAATTTAGAAAGGAGAATGGTAAATTAATATTAAAATTGATTTACCATTTCTTTAATAAAGGAGGAAAAACAGTGAAAATCAGAATATGTATACTTAGTGTGCTTTTAGTATTTATTATAGGTTCTTTTAATATAGCATTAGCAGAAACAGGAAGACTTGTAGATATTCCAGTACCTCCAGAAAGTTCTGGATATACAGACTTTACAGAAGAAGAGGCTAAAGAAAAGGCAGAAGAATTCGAAAAAAATAAAAATGATCTTACAACTGCACAAGATTATGTAGGGAAATCAAGTAACAATTATTTAAAAATGCTTAAAGTTGAAGGATATGAATTAACACCAGAATTTAATAGGCAAAACGACTCGTACACAATTTATGTAAAAGATGATAGTATAAATAATTTTAATGTTATTGCAGAAACTGACAACGAAAAAGCAAGAGTAGAAGGAATAGGAAATATAAACATTTCTAGTAACGATAGAAAAATTAATGTAAAAGTAACAGCAGAAAATGGCAATATAAATATGTATACAATTAATGTAGAAAATGAATCCAATAAGCCAAAAGACCCAAAAGGCAATATATTAATTAGTTTTATAATTATAATAGTTGTAGCCATAATAGTGATATTAATAATTTTTGTAAGAAAGAAAAAAGACTAGAAAGAATTGTTTATAAGGAGAAGAAAATGCAAAAAAGATATTATATAATTATTGCAATTATTTTAATAATTATTATATTACTTTTTGTTTTTATAAATAGTAAAGATGAGAAAAATATAATAAATAATATTGAAAATAATAATATAGAAGATATTTCGAATTTAGAAAAAAACGAAATAAAGAATATAATAGAACAAGTATCAGAAGATGAGCTAAAAGATATAAAAGAATTTCAAAACAGTATATCTTCGGTAGGAACCCCCAATATTTATAAGATAGAAGAAGAACATGATGGAAGAAAAATATTACAAATAAAACCAGAAGTGCAGTATGTAGTAGCTTTAGCTGGAATAGTAAAAAATGATATTCCAACAGAAGAGGAAGTTTACACTTTATTAGAACAAGCACCAAGACATAATGGCATTTGGATAGAGAAAAATTCTAGAGAAGACTTTATGGTCTTACTACAAGAAAATAATATTAACAATTTTAGCATAAATAAAAATGGATATTTAGAAAGCAATAAGAAAGATATACAAACAGAACAAGAAAAACAATTAAAAGAAATGATAGACTCAAACAAATTGTATATAATAGATATGTCAGGAAAAACATATCAAAGAGATTATTTAACAGGTGAAATTGTAGAATATCCATTCGAAGATATGGATCCATACCAAATAATAGAGCCATATAAAATAGAAAATAGTGCTATATTAGCGATAACCTCTAATAAAGAGAATAAGTTAGAGCAAAAAGAAATATTAGATGCAATTTTACAAAATAGGTAAGAATAAAATTAAGCTATTATTTATTATAAAATATTAGCTTAATTTATTTTTTTCTTGTAAAAGTTGCTATATAATGGTAAGATATAAGCAAATTAATAATAGTAGGTGAAAAATATGGAAAATATTAAAATTTTTGCTTGTAGTAAATATGCAGAAGAATTTACTAAAGAAATTTGTGATTATCTAAAACTTCCAATGGGAAAAATAAATGCGATGAAGTTTAAAAATGATAATAATTTTGTACAAATTTTAGAAACAGTAAGAGAAAAAGATGTTTACTTAGTACAAAGTAATGTACCTCCAGTAAACGAAAGAATAATGGAATTATTAATAACGATAGATGCAGTAAAAAGAGCTTCAGCAGGTAAAATAAATGTTGTTTTACCATATTATATATATTCACGTTCAGATAAAAAAGATCAACCAAGAGTACCAATAACAGCAAAGTTAATAGCAGAGTTATTAGAAGCTGCAGGTGCAACTAGAGTTATTACTTGCGACTTACATAACCCAGCAATACAAGCATATTTTAACAATATAAATTGTGATAGGCTTTCAGCCGAAAGACTTTTAGAAGACTATTTTTTGAATAAGAAATTAGAGAATATGGTTATTGTTGCGACAGATGCAGGTAGTTCTAAAAAAGCATATAAGTATTCAGAATTTTTTAATTGTCCTATAGCAATGCTAGATAAAAGAAGAGATGGAAATAATGATAAAGCTATAGGTACAACAATTATTGGTGATGTAAAGGATAAAAACGCAATTATATTTGATGACGAAATTGACACAGCTGGTTCTATGATGGAAACAGTAAGAGTACTAAAAGAGTTTGGAGCAAAAGCCATTTATGCAGGTTGCACACACGGAGTTCTTTCTGGTCCAGCTATAGAAAGAATACAAAATTCTCCTATAGAAGAACTTGTAATTACAAACACTATACCATTAACAGAATCTAAAAAAATAGAAAAAATTAAAGTTGTTTCTATAGCTCCATTATTTGCAGAAACAATTAGGCATTTAAACGAAAAAAGACCATTAGGTGAGCTATTAAAAAGAAAGTAGAGGGATATAAAAATGAAAAAAATATCAATTGTAGTTCCAATGTATTATGAAGAGGAAGTAGCAAGAGAATGTTATAATAGATTAAAAAATATATTAGATAAAATAGAAAACTATAATTACGAATTAATATTTATAAATGATGGGAGTAAAGATAAAACATTAAGCATTTTAGAAGAAATTGCAAAAAAGGATGAAAATGTAAAAATAATTTCATTTTCTAGAAATTTTGGACATCAATGTGCTGTAACAGCAGGTTTACAATATGTAACTGGTGATGCAATAGTAATAATAGATGCAGACTTACAAGACCCACCAGAGCTTATTCCAGAAATGCTAAAACTTTGGGAAGAAGGAAACGAAGTAATATATGGAAAACGAAAATCTAGAGATGGTGAATCTAAGTTTAAACTGCTTACTGCGTCTATGTTTTATAAAACTTTAAATGCTTTGTCAGATGTAGATATACCAAAAGATACAGGAGATTTTAGATTAGTAGACAGAAAAGTGGTAGATGTTATAAATGCATTACCAGAACATAATAAATTTTTAAGAGGACTATTTAGTTGGGTTGGATTTAAACAAACACCTTTTGAATACGAAAGAAAAGAAAGATTTGCAGGAAAAACCAAATATCCATTGAAGAAAATGTTAAAATTAGCACAAGATGGTATTTTCAGTTTTTCTACAAAACCACTTAAAGTTGTAGGAACAATGGGAATTATTTCTATAGCAATATCTGTAATCATTTTAATATATGCAATTTTATCATATATATTTAATTGGAATAATTTAACTGCAGGTTGGACATCTTTAATGGTTACAATGACATTTCTAAGTGGAATGATACTTATATCTCTATGGATGATAGGTGAATATATAGGAAGAATTTATGATGAAACAAAAAGAAGACCACAATATATAATAGAAAGAACAATTAATGTAGATAAAAAATA
>OHMP01001055.1_pt1 | contig 11551 bp, 4 predicted proteins | sample 1569341 | NCBI WGS metagenome assembly OHMP01 (sample SAMEA3879584, study PRJEB24766) | human gut metagenome | biome: human-associated habitat; feature: feces | place: USA | collected 1985/1987 | reverse complement strand
ACAATAAAGTCTCATCCTTTCTGGGATCACCTTCTTCGAATGCGTCAGCCAATAATTGAGTAGGCGTATGTTGGCCCCAACCTAAATTCCATTCACCGGCCCCACGACAGCCCTGTACCTGAGCATACTGGCTACCAATTTCGTTGGAGCCCGGAAGAGCAGCAGTAGCAGTACATTGAAGTTCCAGAACGGATTCACCACAGTTTTCACCTTTCTCACGGAAAATATCTTCATAAGGTGTATTCAAATTATATAAACCGGAAGAAATAACGTCCTCTGCTGCCGCACGCATATTGTTCCAATCATTACGCATCATATAAGTACGGGCATGTAAGGCACGAGCCGCTCCCCAGCTAAGACGACCGACATATTGTGCTTCCCAAGTCCTCGGCAAGTAAGATTCTGCATTTGTCAGATCTTCATCAATCAAAGTATATATCTGATCTACAGAAGATTTGGGAATATTGGCATCTGCTACACTCCCTACTTTAAAATCAATCAAGGGCACTTCGCCAAAAGCACGTACCAAATTGAAATAACAGAAAGCACGCATCAATAAAGCTTCACCCTTATTAACTAAGTCACCGCCTGTCAATGAAGGATTCGACTTCATCTCCTCCAATACATCATTTGCTTTATGAATCAAGGTATAATTGGCATTCCAGTAACTTTTTACCATGCCATTACTTGCAGCATATTCAAAATCATCAAACATTTTTCCTGTTGCAGATCCGTCAGACAGTGTACTACCCTTTTCCGCATCTTCCGAACGCATACCATGAATAGCCAATGCCGTATTTCCGGAAACAATATGATAACCACGAAGCAAAGCATACATGTTAAAAATCTGTGTTTCGTAAGTACCACCAGTCAGGTCATCTTCAGTCAATACTCCTTGCGGTTTCTGATCTAACAGGTCACTGCATGACATCTGGGAACATCCCAATGCCAAAGCCATCACATAATAAAATATCTTTTTCATACTGATCGTTTTTCTTTTATTAGATTTCATGTTTAGAATGATAAGTTAAAGCCTAATGTATAAACTACAGGCATCGGATAACCGCCACCATCTACACCAAACGCTGTTGCACTACCACCAACTTCAGGAGTATATCCGGTATTGCGACTCCATGTTTTAGGATTCTGCACATTACCATAGATACGTAAAGATTGCAGTTTGATGCGGTTCAACAAACGGGGATCAAAGGTATATCCCAGTTCTATGTTACGGATACGGAAGAAACTTCCGTCTTCTACATAGTAAGAAGAAGCTTCCAGGTTTACAGAACGGGATGGATCAAGAATCGGATCCCAGTTGGATGTTCCTTCACCATGCCAACGGTTCAAATGCCCTGTGCGATAGTTGAATTGTGCATAGGCACTACTATCCCAGTTACGATAAACCTCATTTCCATAAACGCCCATCATATCTACACTCAAATCAAAATTCTTGTAACCCAGATTTACGCTAAAACCATAAGTAAAATCCGGAGTAGGATTACCAATCATAGTACGGTCTTTCTCTGAGATAATACCGTCACCATTTACATCGGCAAACTTCAAATCGCCCGGCTTCACAGAAGCTACCTGGTTAGGTGCTGAAGTTTCGATATCGGTTTCATTCTGATAAACACCTGCCACTTTGTATCCATAGAAGTAGCCGATAGGATATCCTTCAGATACACGGGAAACGCCATTAATTATTGAATAATCCTTGCTTATCAATGATACGACCTCATTATCAATAGTCGTTAGATTGGCTGAAACACCATAACGCCAGTTTTCACCGATTTTATCGCTCCAGGATGCTGCCAACTCAAAACCACGGTTACGAATCTCTCCTGTATTCTGCAATGCAGGAACCGTACCTGAAAGACCGGGAACACTTGTCAGCAAGTCTTTGGTTGTCTTATTGTAATAAACAGGAGAAATCTGCATGCGACCATCCAACAGATGCATATCAAAACCAACTTCCCATGAATAGTTACGCTCCCATCCCAATGTCTGTGAAATCAGTTTATCCGGTCCCTTACCTGCAATAACATTATCACCAAAGACAGCAGAACCCGAACTTGTAATATTAGGGTAGGCCGGATAGCGGGAACCTCCTGTATTCTGGCTTCCCAAAACACCCCATGAACCTTTCAGCTTCAGATAATCGATTACATTCTGTTTCTTCATGAATGCTTCTTCACTCATAACCCAACCGGCACCGAATGAATAAAAATTATCCCATGTATTTCCTGTTCTCTTAAATACGGAAGAACCGTCACGGCGATAAGAAGCATTCAGCAAATAACGATTTTTATAGTTATACAATGCACGGAACAGATAGGACATTGTAAAACGTTTGTATTGGGATCCACCATTAGTAGCTGATGTAGCATCATCAATCATAGTAATCCACCACTTATCTATATCTTCGCCAATGGAAACACCATAACCCGGCAATTGACTGCGGCCACCCGATAAATCAGAATATTCATTATAATTCGTAGTAAGACCGGCAGTCAGAGTTAAACCATGATCACCAAACTGATTAATATAAGTCAATACATAATCGGACTGTGCTGCCATTGATGTAGACTTCGACTGACTGATACTTTCTTTATCCGTCAATCTTTCTTTACCACCTTCTACATCCGGGTTATACACATAAATAAGCGGAGAATAAGAACGTGACTGGCTGGAAGCATAATCCAGGGAGAAAGTAGCCTTAAAGGTTAGATTCTTCATTAAATCAAGTTCTCCGTAGATATTTCCTGCCATACGATAATTTGCAGATTTATTATGAGCACCTCTCAACACGGGTTCAATCATAGGATTCCAAACCTGAGCACGCTGAAAATCAGGAAGAGTATGTAGAAGACCGCTTTCCGTATCATAAACAGGAGCAATCGGAGCTGCTTTCAAAGCAGAGCCTACACCTTTTGCATCAGGATATAATGCACGTACACCGTTCACCTGGAAACCAAAACGTAAGAAGTCGGTCACTTTATGTTCACTATGCAAATTCACAGTAAACTTATTCAGCTTTTCACTCTTGATGGAACCTTCTTCCATTACATATCCCAAGCCCAGATAAAACTTACTTCTATCTCCCGAAGCTGTAATGCTAACCGTATTGTTAGTAAGGAAACCTGTTTGGAACATCTCATCCTGCCAGTCAGTATCTGCATTCCATACGGTATAATCGTACGGATCGCCACCCTGATTCATGCGTTGTTCATTATAAAGCATTTTGAACTGCTCTGCATTAGTCAGGCTAACGCGGTCTGTAACCTTTTTCCAACCCACCGAACCATTAATACTGACCTGAGTCTTACCTTCTTTCGCCTTCTTAGTAGTAATGATAATAACACCATTAGCACCACGAACACCAAAAATAGCCAAGGAAGAAGGGTCTTTCAGGATTTCCATAGATTCAATATCCGCTGTATTCAGATAGTTGATGTTATCCGTAAACAGTCCGTCCACTACATATAAAGGAGTATAACCATTGATAGAGTTTGTACCACGAACACGAATTTCCGGATCCTGCCCGGCACGTCCTGTATTGATAACCTGCACACCAGCGACCTTACCTTGAATAGAAGCCAAAGGATTGGTAGATGGTTTTGAAGCAATCTCGGCAGCTTTCACCGTTACAATAGAACCGGTCAAATCACGCTTCTTGGCGCTACCATAACCTACTACTACAACTTCTTCAATGAGCTGACTATCCTCTTCCATCATAAGATTCACTGTAGAACGCCCATTAAGCGCCACTTCCTGTTCCTTCATACCAATATAGCTGAATATTAAAGTGGCATTCGCCGGTACGCCAGGAATCTGGTATTTTCCGTCGATATCCGTAATAGTTCCCATATTCTCCTGTCCTTTTACCCGAACAGAAGCACCTATAACAGTTTCGCCTGTCTTATCTGTAACGACACCCGAAACTGTAATCTTGTTCTGCGCCATCGAAACGACAGCAAACAGTAACATCACACATGTAATTAATAGATTTCTTTTCATTTTGTATTGATTTAAAATTACTCTGCAAACGTATAGCAATAATTGATTTAAGTCAAAAAACAGGCTACCACAAGAGTACCACGCCTAAACATGGTACTACTTTATAACTACTACATACTCGCAGAACTAATTAGTTATCAGACATTTATTTTTAATAAAGTTTCTGTATTCGTTCTTTATCTATCTACTACCAAGCAGATACTTATTGAAGCGAAAATAGGGCCTTATTCACATCACGGCTATCACCACCTATCATTACTTCAAAGTCGCCCGGTTCGCACACAAAATCCAGATTGTAATTGTAGAACTTCAACATATCAGCTGTTAACTTGAAAGACACTTGTTTGGATTCACCGGCTTTCAGGAAGATTTTTTCAAAGCCTTTCAGTTCTTTCACCGGACGTGTTACACTGCCTATAAGATCGCGGATATATAGCTGCACTACTTCCGAACCGTCATACTTACCTGTATTGGTTACCGTTACAGTTGCCGTAATCTCTCCATTGATATTCATGGACGATTTATCCAATGTAATATCGCTATAAGAGAAAGTAGTATAGCTCAAGCCATATCCAAACGGATAAAGCGGTTCGTTATCTACATCCAGATAATTGCTACGGAACTTCTGGAACCAAGCCCCTTGAGGCAAAGGACGACCGGTATTCTTATGGTTATAGAACAAAGGAATCTGTCCTACACTCTTCGGGAAAGTAGCAGTAAGTTTGCCACTCGGATTTACATTTCCAAACAGTACATCACCAATGGCAAGAGCAGCTTCACTACCACCAAACCACACATTCAGAATAGCAGGTACATTTTCCTGCTCCCAATTCAATACTAACGGACGACCGGTAAACAACACCAATACCACCGGTTTGCCGGTTTTCAACAATTCCTGCAAAAGTGCACGTTGCGTATCCGGCATTTCGAGGTCTGTACGACAACTACTTTCACCGCTCATCTCGGAAGACTCACCCAAAGCAGCAACAATCACGTCAGACTTGGCAGCTACAGCAAGTGCCTCATCCAGCAGTTCCTTATCTGTACGATTGTCACGATGCAGGGTACGGCCAAACATAGTAGCACGTTCTTCGTATTCGGCATCACTCATCAGATTACTTCCTTTAGCCATAAGAATTTTAGCCTTGCCTCCCACTACTTCTTTCAGACCTTCAATCAAAGAAGGATATTTGTTCATCACAGCAGCCACACTCCACGTGCCCGGCATATTGCTACGGCTATCAGCCAAAGGACCTACTACAGCAATGGTACCTTTCTTTGCCAGAGGGAGTACACTATTCTCATTCTTCAAGAGAACAAAGCTTTCCGAAGCTGTCTTACGGGCTATAGCACGGTGTTCTTTCGTAAAGATTTGTTTTTTAGGACGGGTTATATCACAATATTTATAGGGGTTATCAAAAAGACCCAGCTTATACTTAGCTTCCAGAATACGGCGACAAGCAGCATCAACAGCCTTTACTGAAACTTTTCCTTCTTCCAAAGATTTCTTAAGTGTGCTTGTAAAAGCATCGCTCACCATATCCATATCAACACCTGCATTCAGAGCCAAGGCTGCAACTGTTTGTGTATCCCCCATACCATGATCGGTCATTTCAGTGATACCGGTATAGTCTGTCACAACAAACCCATCAAAGTTCCACTGCTTACGAAGTACATCGGTCATCAGCCACTTATTTCCGGTAGCCGGTACACCATCCACTTCATTGAATGAAGCCATCACACTACCCACACCTTCTTCCACGGCTGCTTGATAAGGTAACATATATTCGTTGAACATACGTTGATGACTCATATCCACTGTATTATAGTCGCGTCCTGCTTCTGATGCCCCATATAAAGCAAAGTGCTTTACGCAAGCCATAATCTCATCATTACTACTCATATCCTTCCCTTGATAACCACGTACCATAGCACGCGCAATCTCCGCTCCCAAGAAAGGATCTTCACCATTCCCTTCGGAAACTCGTCCCCAACGGGGATCACGGGAAACATCCACCATCGGACTGAATGTCCAGCAAATACCATCAGCACTGGCTTCGATAGCAGCAATACGTGCAGATTCTTCAATAGCTTTCATGTTCCAGGTACAGGATAATCCCAGAGGAATAGGGAATACAGTTTCGTATCCATGAATTACATCCATACCAAATAAAAGAGGAATACCCAGACGACTTTCTTCTACTGCCTGTTTCTGAACGTCACGAATACGCTCCACGCCTTTCAAGTTAAAGAGTCCGCCCACTTCACCGGCACGAATACGCTTAGCCACATTACTACTCTTGGCTTGTCCGGTGGTTATTTCACCCGTAACAGGTAAGTTCAACTGGCCGATTTTCTCTTCCAGCGTCATTCTCTTCATCAGATCATCAATAAAGCGATCCATATCGACAGGAGATTTTTGTGCTTGCACATTGGCAGATACCAGCACCAATAAAATTAAAAACGATTGTACCTTAAGGATTAATTGTCTCATGCTTTTCATTCTTTATTATTTTTGGAGAAAAATGATTTCGCTGCAAATAAAGAGAAAGCACCTTAAACTGCCACAATACAGAGCTACAACAAAAGTACCTTTAGTGCAAAACACAAAAAAAGGAGGTACTATTTTAGTACTTCCTTTCACATTATAACGTTAATAATCAACTATTTAAAATTAATCATAAAATCCGTCAGACTATCTTCCTGAGATAGATTAAATTTCTTACGCAAGCGATACCTTGCCGCATCTACGCCCCTCACCGATATATTCAGCAACTTGGCAATTTCTTTTGTCGGCATATTCAAGCGGAGTAAAGCACAGAAACGTAAATCACCCGCCGTCAGATCCGGGTACTGTTGTTTCAGGTTTCGGAAGAAGTTCTCATGTATCCGGTCAAAATTCGCCTGGAACATATTCCAGTTTTCCTCATCCGAAACGATACTTTGATTAATCAATACTAAGAGCTTATCCAGATTCTTCCGCGTATACTGCCCTGATAACTTCTGTTGTTGTATTTCTTCTTTCAACGAATTCAAAAACTCCTGATGGGCAATATTGGTCATCACAACTCCGGACAGTTCTTTACTCTTAAAACGTAAATCAGCTTCCAGTTGCTCTTTCTCCAATTCGATAATCTTCTTTTCCTGTATTTCTATCTCAGCTTGATGGGTAATGCGTTGCTGTTCAATCACCCTGTCTTTCTTCTTCTTCACAGACTGATAAACGATGTATTGCAACAACAATAACAACAACAGCCCAATCAGAACATAACCGGTGATAGCCCAATATGATAGAAACCAAGGTCTCAAGACTTCAAAAGGTAGCGTTACCAATGCCAATACTTCATTCTCATTATAAATCTCAGCTTTAAAAACATACGACCCAAATGGCAAACGGGTATATTTCTTCTGCAGACTGCGATCACCTTCCACCCACTGATCGGACAGTCCTTCCAATTTATACCTTACCTTGTAAGTATAGTCATTATAAACCGGATAGCATAAAGAGAAGCATACGGTATTCAAATCTGCATCAATCTTATTCTCTTTTTGCACCGACAATCTTTTTATTTTTCCCGTCCACTCCGACTCAGTCGTTATAGCCGATATCCACAAAGAGCGCCTAATAGAGGACTTGTACAAAAGAGAACTATCTGAATCAATCCGGGCAACAGCATTATTCAAACAGAGATAAGAACTGCCACTCGCCTTGTCATAAACCATCGCTGCTCTCTCCTCTATAGACAAACCATCAAACAAAGAAAACGGAATTCTATGTTCAATCCGGAAAACATTCATTTCACATTTCACCAAATATGCCATCTTGCTGTTTACAAACCAGTACAGATTGCCTTTTGCATGACTCACACTATGTATTCCTTTCAAATCCGCCAATTGCTCATTCATCGATTCATAAGGAATAATAGAATCATTCATATCTTCGTAAGTGTAAAACATTTCCCCATTTGAAAAAACAACCCGTCCGTTGATCTTAAACAAAGAGAAGTCCCCATCTTTCACATCACCCAGTTCCATATAGGTTCTGACATCTTCTACCCGTTTCAGATCCGGATTAATCCGAAAACGGAATAATCCTTTCCGTAAATGCTTCACCCAGATATTCCCCTGGGGATCCATCTCGATCTCCCGCACCATGTGGGTAAACCCGCCTAACGACCGCAGAAACCTCCAGATGCCCGAAGACTCCTCATTGTATAAATTCAGAAACGTATAGGTACCTTGCAATAAGAACGAACGTCCTTCCAGATTGACTTCTTTCATGCACATCGCTCCTCTCACATCCGAAATCAGCGATGCCTGCGAACCCGATATCTGAAAAGTTCCTTTATTATGTCCACATAAAATCTGTTTTCCCCATTCACCAACAAACCATGCCTGCTCTTCCAGTCCCGGCACAAGTTCGGGGACTCTGTTCCTAATCCTGTAAAGTCCTTGATTGGAAGCGATATAAGCCTCATCCTCTTTCACCAGCACATCATAGACCATTCCTATTTTCCGGTAAGGAGGCTCATAGTAATATACCAGAGAGTTATTTTGTATATAGGCTATACCTTCATCCAAAGCTGCCCAAACATTGTTATCGGCATCACAATACAGTCCTAATACGGTATTATTCTGTAAGCGACTGTCCGTATTCTCCTTCCAAAGTAAACGTCCTTCTTTATCTATTGCATAAATCCCATTAGAAAGCGTACCGATAATATAGCAACTGTCTTTGGTCATTACAGCCCGGTTCACAGAGTATTTTTCAAGCTCGGCATCACATTCTGTATGCCACTTCAGTATCTTTCCGCTTTGATAAACAAAACCGCCACTCTTTTGTGTCAGGAATAAAACGCCATCATTATACGGAAGTCCTGCCACCACATCACTGTTGCCCAATGATTTTCGTTCAATCAGATTTTCCAGCCCATTCTTTGCAAGAACAAAAAGCCCTCCGTTTATCTGTTGAGAATAAACCGTATCACCTACCTGAAATAAATTCAAAGGAAGAGTTTTTGTACGAATCCCCTTCACAGTATGCCCGTCATAAAAGAACAGAGAACCGAAAGATTGAAATACAATCTCCCCATGTGCCGACGTAATCGTCCAGATTTCATCATTATGGAACCGGAAATCTTTCGCTTCATCTTTTAAAGAGTGGTACACAAGGCTATCCAATGAATTACGTTCGAAATATCCGAACTCTTCGAAAGAGCCCACAAATATCTTGCCGTCTTTACCGATATATACAGAACGTACGATATTCCTGGAAGGCAATTCATGAAGCTCCCAGCTATTTCCATCAAACTCCAGCAGACCTTTGTTATTGCCAATATACATAACTCCCCTATCATCTTGAGCGATAGACCAATTCTGAATACCTGCATTATAATCTGATACGGAATAGCTCCTCACGATGGGAGAAAAAGGAATAGAGGAACCACGTGATAAGCTACTAAAAAGAGAAAATATACAAAATAGCAACAGAGATACTCTCATATATATTGATTTACAAGTAACCTGCCAGCAAAGGTAATTGTTTTCCACCAAAAAACCGGATAACTTTATGGATTATCTTTTCCGGAAAGGTAAAGATAGACCGTAAAATTATCCGGTTACTTATTTTAAGAAGCTACAAACTATAACCTACACTACATAGTCAAAAATCATCAGACTGCTTTTTCGGTATGAATTAAAATTCACCAAGCTTGTTTCTTTCCCCTTCTCTTTTATGACCGTAGTTTCCGGTACGCTCAGCATTTTCTTATACTCCTCCGAGTTACCCAGCACTTTCACGGCTTCATTTAAATCATCATCATCTTTCAACTGCTGTATGATACCACCACGTTGGAAATAATAACGCTTAATGATATCCTGAGCAATCATATTCTTGATATCTTTTGCAAAGTAATCCAAGTCACGGTCCAGATTATGACTAAGTTTCTGCTCAAGAGCCTTGAATTCTTCGGAAGCATCTTTCATATAACCTTCAAATTCTGCCATTTCTTTCAAATTCTTCAGAATCTTCTCGCTCTGCTGGTCATATTTAAAATCTGCCTTCTTCACCATTTCCTTAAACTCTGCATAATCAGCATCCGTTACTTCGAAATTCTCGGGAGAAGCAATTGTCGGGTGCTTCAGGCAATATTGAGTAGCATAATTAAAGATCAGATTATCATTTACCAGATAAAACAAAATATTAGGTAACTTTTCTTGTTCCACTGCAACGTCCGGCGTCACACCACCGCCATCACGCACTTCACGTCCGACAGCCGTATGGAATACTGTAGTCAAACTATCAGGAATACGCCCTACACTACCATCCGGGTTACGATGTTTGTAATCTATTGCCTGTACGCAACGACCACTGGGAATATAATATTTGGAAGTCGTCAGCTTCATGGTACCACCGTATGGCAACGGACGGGTGGTCTGCACCAATCCCTTACCGAAAGTACGGTTACCGATAATGACCGCACGGTCAAGGTCCTGCAAAGAGCCCGCAAGGATTTCTGACGAAGAAGCCGTTCCGCCATTGACCAGAACAGCCAAAGGAATTTCCAGATCCAACGGTTCACGCAATGTCTTGTAGGTATTGCTGGCTTGCTTAATCTTACCCTTTGTCGTCACAAGTGTTTTTCCGCGAGGCAGAAAGAAGTTGGCTATCTCTATAGACTCATCCAGCAAGCCACCCCCATTGTTCCGCAAGTCAATCACCAACGAAGTCATCCCCCGCTTCTTCAAGTCCAGAAAAGCCTGCTTGAACTCCTTGGAAGGATTCCCCGAGAAGGTGCTGAGATTGATATAACCTATATTATTATCCAGCACCGTATAATAAGGTATGAACGGCAATTGGATGGAACGGCGCACAATGTCGAAATCCAACGGTTTCTCTGTACCGGGACGTTGCACTTTCAGCTTGAAGCTGGTACCCACTTGTCCGCGAAGCATCTCGCTGACTTCCTGGTTGTTCTTTCCGGCAAGGTCTTTTCCGTCAATTTCCATCAAAATATCTCCGGCTTTCAGGCCTACATCGGCAGCAGGCATATTCTCGTATGGCTCAGATATCATGGAACGTTTCAGTTTCGGATTCCAAGTAATCACAGAACCTATACCACCATAGGAATTCTTCAGCATCTGCTCCAATTCGCTTTGGTCATCTTCCGGATAATACTCCGTGTAGGGATCCAGCGAGTAGAGCATGGCATCAATGCCTTCACGGATAGTCTTGTTCGGATCAATCGTATCCACGTAGAACATATCCAACTCTTTCACAATGGAATTGAATATATCCAGATTCTTTGCTATTTGGAAACTGCGGCTATCACCACTCTTAAACCCCCAAAAACAAACGGCTCCCGCTACAATCAGCAAGGTAACCATCCAGCGTATCTTTAAAATTCTTCTCATAATTATGATAATGTGCTAATATGCCAATGTGCCAATGTGCTAATAACCTGCAGCGTAATAGCGAAACAAATATTGCGCAGCCAATTAGCACATTGGCACATCAGCACATTAATTAATT
>OHMP01001045.1_pt1 | contig 11619 bp, 6 predicted proteins | sample 1569341 | NCBI WGS metagenome assembly OHMP01 (sample SAMEA3879584, study PRJEB24766) | human gut metagenome | biome: human-associated habitat; feature: feces | place: USA | collected 1985/1987 | reverse complement strand
CGGCCGACGAAGCGCTGGCTTCTTACCAAGCCAAGGACGAGAGTCAGTGGATAAAGTATGAGGGAGAAAAAGAATATACTAGTGACAGCGGACAGACAAAGACAGGACGTCTGTATACTGTGCCGGTAGATTCCATAGACGAGGTCCTTAAGATAGTGTCGATATCGCAAAAATACTATGATGCAGGCAATACTGAAAAGATGTTTTATGAACGCACGCTGACATTCGATAAGGCGACGCTGGTTCCTGCCGACGGAGAATATGAGATAAGCGTCGACACCGGTGAAAAGATGTTCAAAGTAGTCGATGCAGTCCTTAAAGTGAAGGACGGTAAGATGACTGCCGTAGTTACTCTCAGCGGTACAGGTTATACGTATCTGTATGCAGGTCAGGTAAACGATAGCAATACAGACGTCCTGGATACGGTAGCCGAAGAAGACAGAATACCGGTTAAGGCGATAGTCACTAACGACGAGGGAAAAGAACAGGCTCAGTACGAGATCCCGGTAGCATCCCTGGACACACCTTTGGCCTTCGGATCTTTTTCGGCAAATAAGCAGGTGTGGTACGCCCGCACCATGACATTCCAGGCCGATACTCTGGCTCCCGTAGCACAGGATCCGGCTCCGGTAGACCCGGCAGAACCTGAAGATCCAAAGAATGATCCTGAGCAGACTCCTCAGGACAACGCTGCTACGCCGGATACTAAGGACGATACAGACGTGCCTAAGACCGGAGATGACATGGGACTTGGCCTTATGACTTTGCTGGCTATTGGGGGGGCCGGTAGCGCCGCAGTCTTCTATAAGAAGAGGAAGATCGCTTAAAACTAACTGAAAGAGGATATTATGAAGAAGATAATCGCTATTATATTATCTGTAGTGATGATCATAGGAGCAACGGCCGCGGTATACGCGGCTGCTCCTGTTGACGGGACTTATCAGGTAGCCGTGACTCTGCAAGGAGGAACGGGAAGGACGTCGGTGAAGTCTCCTTGCACCCTTACCGTATCGGGGGGGCGTATGACTGCCAAGGTCGTCTGGAGCAGTACTAATTATACGTGGATGAAAGTAGGCGGAGTTACATATAACAACGAAAACAGCGGAGGCAATTCTACATTCACCATTCCCGTTTCAGCTCTCGACACGCCTATAGACATAAGCGCCGAGACCACGGCCATGAGCGAGCCTCACGTAATAGATTATACTCTTACCTTCAGCTCTTCGGGAGTGACCATGAAGGGAGAGGGAGGACAAAGCGCCTCTTCCGGCAGCAGTTCATCGGGCAGCGCGCAGACGGGAGGATCTCAGGACAGCAAACCGGGTAACTCTCAGATAGACAGCGCCTCACAGGATGACCCGGCAGATGAGACCGGTCAGGATGCAGACGGAACAGACCAAGACGCAGACGGCAGCTCCATTACCGTGAAAAATACCATAAGCAAGGCCACCAGCGTCAGCGCCGAAACCCTGGCCGGCTATGAGGGCAAGACCATGAGCCTCTCTACTGCAAACGGACAGGTGGATTTTGACGAGAAAGCTCTGGCTTCTATAGTCGAGAATTCCAGCGGCGGCATAACCCTGACTATGAACGATCTGACAGAAGACAAAGCATATAAAGATTACGGCCTGGTAGTTGAGCTGAAGGTGCAGGATGAAGACGGAAAGGAACTGTTTACGGAAAAGGGGGACGGCAAAGCTAAAGTCACTCTCTCGTATGACGGTGAAGTAAAAGATAAGGACAGCCTCAAGGTATACAGGCTGAACGGCGAAGAAGAAGAGGAGATAGAGGCTTCATATGATGCCGATGAAAAGACGGTGACTTTCGAGACGGAGCACTTCTCTGTATATGCCGTCGCTCAGCAGACCGGCAGCATGAATATCATAATCATAGTATCTGTCGCTGTCATTGCCGTCATCGCTGCTGCAGCGGCTGTGATCATCAGAAGAAAGAGACAGTCTGACAGAGACTGAATAGACGGAGCATATTTATGAAACAAAAAAGATTGATTTCTATTTTACTGATACTGATCATGGCTGCAAGCTTGATGACTGGCTGCGGAGGCGGTGGAAATTCAGGCGATGATGTTCCGAAGATAGACGGCCTTAAATATGAGAGCACTATGGAGCTTAAATATGCCACTCAGTTTCAGATTTACAATTATGAAGGCGGCTATTCTTATATTAGAATAGTCGACGGTGAAGATGTGCTGATAGTTCCTGAAGACGGAGAGACTCCGGAGGGTATAGGAGAAGACGTGGTAGTCCTTAAGAGGCCTCTGGACAAAGTCTATATGGCCGCTACTTCTGCCATGTCGCTGGTAAATGCCATAGACGGACTCGACGATATTAAATTTTCGAGCCTGGAAGCAGACGGATGGTACATAGAAGAGGCCACGGCTGCCATGAACGAAGGCAAGATAAAATACGCCGGCAAATATAACACTCCCGATTACGAAATGCTCATGGGAGAAGGCTGCGATCTGGCGGTGGAATCTACCATGATTTTGCATAATCCCGAGGTAAAGGAGAAGCTCGAGGAATTGGGCATAAAGGTCGTGATAGAACGATCCAGCTATGAGACTCATCCTCTGGGCAGAACAGAATGGGTCAAGCTCTACGGAGTTCTGCTGGACAGGCAGGAAGAAGCAGAAAAAGCTTTTGAAGAAGAAGTGGCCGTCATGAATGAACTTTCTGATATCGAAAATACCGGAAAGACCGTTGCCTTCTTCTACATAAATTCTTCCGGAGGAGTAGTGACAAGAAAATCCGACGATTATGTATCTAAGATGATAGATATAGCAGGCGGAAATTACATATTCGAAAATCTGGGGGATCCGGAGAAGAGGACATCCACTGTCAATATGCAGATGGAAGAATTCTATGCGTCGGCCAAGGACGCCGATTACATCTTCTACAACAGCAGCATAGTCTCGGAGATCAACAGCATAGAAGAACTCATAGACTTAAGCCCAGTTCTTGCGGATTTTAAGGCGGTCAAGGAGGGTAACGTGTGGTGCACAGGCAAAAACCTGTTTCAGGAGACAGATAAGCTTGGAAGCGTCATAAGAGACATGCACACCATCCTTACTTCCGACGATGAAAATCTCCGAACCTTGGACTATTTCTTTAAAGTAGAGTAAAAGAGGACGACCGTATATGTCTGATAAAAGCAAAATATGCGTTAAAGAAGGAGAATCCCTCGCGCGTTCTGAAAAGATAAAAAGATGCGCCAGATATAATGCCGTGTTTATCATGTTGATAGCGGCGTTCGTGCTGATAACGATACTCAATATCAATTCAGGCAGCGTACATATATCCGTAAAGGAGATATTCAGGATAATCCTGTTCAGAGAAGGTGACGACACCGCTTACAGCATAATATGGAAGATAAGGCTGCCGAGAATAATAACGTCTGCAATCCTAGGCGGAGGGCTGGCTCTGTCGGGATTTTTGATACAGGTATTCTTCGGCAATCCAATAGCCAGCCCCTTTACTCTGGGTATTTCCTCAGGGTCGAAGCTCATAGTGGCCATGACAATGATAGTGCTGATTCAATATGTGGACGCTGTCTCGTCTTTCGTAATGGTTATGGCGGCCTTTGCAGGCGCTCTCATTTCTATGGGGTTTGTCCTTTTGGCGTCCAGAAAAGTGAATCAGCAGTCCACACTGCTGATTGCGGGAATAATGATAGGATATATATGCTCGGCGGTTACTGAGTTTATGATAACCTTTGCGAAAGACACGGACATCGTGAACCTCCACAACTGGTCTCAGGGAAGCTTTTCCGGAATGGACTGGGACGATGTGTGGATGTGTTTTGTCATCATAATGCTCACCTTCGCCGCAACTTTTTTCTTAGCCAAACCTATAAGCGCATATCAGATGGGCGAGGCTTATGCTCAGAGCATGGGCGTAAATATAAAGAGGTTCAGAGTCATACTCATACTGCTGTCCAGTCTGCTGGCCGGATGCGTGACAGCCTTTGCAGGACCCATCTCCTTTGTGGGCATAGCGGTTCCTCACCTGGCTAAGCTTCTCTTAAAAACAGCTAAGCCCATAGTGGTGATACCGGCTACGTTTATAGGCGGCGGCGTATTTTGTATGTTCTGCGACTACGTGGCAAGGACGGCATTTGCGCCTACGGAACTGAGTATAAGCACGGTGACGGCTATTTTCGGAGCTCCTGTCGTGATAGGAATGCTCCTTAAAAAACGGCGGTAAAACATATGAAAGATATTTATTTTAACACGAGGGATCTTGCCGTAGGGTACAAAGGCAAGATCCTGATCCGAGATATAGATATACAGATAAAAAAGGGAGAGATACTCACCCTGATAGGTCCCAACGGGTCGGGAAAGTCAACTATTTTAAAGAGCATAACAAAACATCTGACGGCGATAAGAGGAGATACATTTATCGCCGACGCTTCTGTGGCTCATATGAACTATAAAGAACTTTCCAAGCTGGTGGCAGTGGTGCTGACAGACCGCCTGAAACCTGAGCTGATGACGTGCCGGGACGTCGTGTCTACAGGCCGGTATCCATATACGGGAAACCTGGGCATACTCTCTGAGGAGGATGAAGAGAAGGTCTCCCGTGTCATGGAGAAGGTTCATACCGCCGAGCTGGCAGAAAAGGAATTCACCGCCATAAGCGATGGGCAGAAGCAAAGAGTCCTCTTAGCCAGAGCCATATGTCAGGAACCTGAGATAATAGTTCTCGACGAACCCACGTCTTTTCTGGACATAAGACATAAACTGGAGCTTCTGAGCATACTCAGAGAGATGGCCAAAGAAAAGGACATAACAGTGATAATGTCTCTCCATGAGATAGATCTGGCTCAGAAAGTATCTGATAAAGTCATGTGCGTAAACGGAGAAGTGATAGAACATTTCGGAACGCCTGACGAAATTTTCAAAGACGATATAATAAAAAATCTTTACGGAATAGAAAACGGTGTGTATAACATAAGCTTCGGAAGCGTCGAGCTGCCAAGACCACAGGGAGAACCCAAGTTTTCGTAATCTCTTCCTGCGGAAGAGGCATAGACATATACCGCCAGTTTCAGAAGGACGGGATACCGTTCTATGCAGGTATATTATACAGCAACGATGTGGACTGTGTGGTAGCCAGATCTCTGGCAGCCGAAGTCTTTGAAGAAAAGCCGTTCATGCCTATAAGCGATCCAGTGTATGAACGCGCGGAAAAGGCCCTCAGAAAATGTGAGAAGGTCATAGACGCAGGTACGGATATAGGCGTATCAAACCGTCGCGTCGAAGATCTGCTGGAGCTGGCAGATAAAATGGGAATATTGGAAAGAAGATGAGCCTGCCGTAAAGGATGGGCTGTCTTGAAATAACTGAATATAGATAGAGCGGGAAAATCAGGAAGCCGGTGAAAATCCGGCTCTGTGTCTCAGCAGCCGTAATATCCACGAAAGGGACTTTTTTCATAAAATATGAGAATGCCATTGGAATAATTTCCGAGAAGGCGTCCCCGGTAGGTTATAAAGATTGAGTCGGAAGACCTTCACGCTTTAATGCTTTGCTTTCTGAGATGGGGCGGCGGAGGCTCTTTGGCGGCGATTTGACAAAAATGCCGCCAGCAAGCTTTGCGTACGCACCCTCTCTGACTGAGAAGGGTGTTTTATTTTAAAATAGTAACTGTCTCATGGAATATCTTTGAAAGGCAGTCGTTATTATAGGCATATTTGAAAGGAGTTAACATGAAAAAAAGTATTTTGAGTCGATTTACCAGTATACTGTTGGTCATGATAATGATATTGACCTCAGTTACTTCGGCATTCGCAGGTACCTATGAGTCTGTCTTATACGGCGGCTCGGACGGTAAATTGAAGGACGGGATATATGAGGCAAGTATGACCTGGGGTATGGCCTCGGGAGAGACCAGCAGACGCAATTTTACTCTGCCTGATACTGTAGAGGTCAGAGGCGGACAAGCTTATGCCGTTATAGGAGTGGACAGCGTCACTTATGACTACGCTAAAGTAGGAGAAAAACAGTATGAGGTGACTGTCGCAAGTGATAAGTACTCTACTTTCGAGATCCCGGTGGCCATAAATCAGGATATGGAAGTGATACTCCATTCCACTTCTATGGATACGGAGATAAAATATATCGCCAATGTTACGGCCGATATACCGCAGGCCGATGAAAAGACGCCTGAAGAGGCGGCTATGGCATGGATACAGGAAAACTGCATAGACGGCAATATCTTCAGCCAGTGTTCCGAAGCTTACGTCAAAGCTATAAGCAAAGATGGCGACACGTATGATCTTGCCTATCGCTCAGCTACTAATGCAACGATTAAGAAAAATGTAAAGCTATCCAGGCCTGATTCGTCGGAATTCAAAAGCGGATGGCATTTTGACGATCCTACATGGGTAAATAAATATAAACCAACAAACCAGACGTATGAATTTGCTCGACCATCGAAAGTATTTCCTATGAAAGCCACTTTAAAATTATATGCGCCGGAGACTGCTGACGCCGATATAAACGATGATAGCGCTGAGGCTCTGGCAGAGTATACTTTTACTATAAACATCATGCCTAAGCAAAAATCATACAGCATATCTCTAAACACTGTAGATACTCTGGGAAATGCGATAGAGGGAGTAGCATATGAAGTGAAGGACAATTATGACAACCCTGTAACCGTTTCTGCAGACGGAAAGTGTACGTTGTGTGACGACAGAAGCTACAGCATCTCAGCTAAAGCCCAAGGGTATAAGGCAGAAGATGGATCAGAAGCCGCACAGGTAGAAAACTACACACCGGCAAAGGCAGAGGCGATAGAACTCAAGTTAAAGAAAGATTCTCAGGCCGGAGAGACGGAACTTGAGGACGGTACGTATGAGATAGAAGCGTCTACGGATTCCAGCATGTTCAGATTTGTAGATACAAAGCTGATAGTTGAAAACGGTATGATGTATGCTGTCGTAACCATGTCGGGAGACGGATTTGACAGGATATACATGGGCGACGCCGAATATGCGTCTGAAGCGCCGGCAGAAGAAGATACTATCTGCTATGCAGACAGTAAAGAGACGGCATATAAGGGAAATCACGTGTTCTGGCCTATACCTGTATCGGAGCTGGATAAGACTATAAAAGTATCGGGACGCTCTGCAAAGAAGGGCACCTGGTATGATCATGATTTGGTATTTGACTCCAAGACCCTGAAAAAAGTCAGCGATGAGGTTCTCTGGCCTGATGATTCCATGGAAGCGGAGAAGCTCATGACTCAGTTCTATAAGGACGGCAATGTAGTAGTTAAAAACGGAGATGCAGTCATAAAGAGCGGAAGCGAATATACTATACCGTATTATGAATCAGACGGAAAGACGCAGCTTGAGTCTATAACTCTCAAGAGGCCTGACCAAAGCGATTTTAAGAGCGGATGGGTATTCAGCCTCGAAGATAAGGAAGACAGCAAATGGTTCACTGAGGAGACTTTGGCCGGCCTTTCTAAACCGGCAGACGATCAGACATATACCCTGACGACTCAGAGGCCTCAGGATCCCGTCACCGTCAAGGCTACCCTGTCGCTATATTCGGCCGATACGGCTGACAGTGCTATAAACGATGGAACGGCTTCGGCTCTGACCCAGTTGTCTGTAAGCTTTGTCATTTCTGCAAAACCTGCATCATATGAAATAAAGCTTGAGGCTGTAGACAGTGTTACCGGCGATGACATAAGCGACGCTGCCATAACGATGAAAGACCGCTTCGGCAATCTGATAGAGGCTGACGGCGAGGGAAAATACCAGGTGAATTCAGAGATGACTTATACCGTGACAGCTTCAAAAGAAGGGTACGTAGGTCAGGGAGGAGCAGATGAGTATACTTATACTTTTACTCCAGCTAAAGACGAGACCATCCAGCTGCCGCTCACTCAGACAGATGACGGCAAGAGCGTCGTGAAATTCGAGTTCAAAGATCAAAAGGGCAATCTCATAGATTCCAGCCTCGTGACTATTCAGATTAAAGACGCCGATAAAAATGTCGTAGACCCTGAATCAGACGGAAGCTATATACTCTGGAACGATGCAAAGTATTCATACACGATAGAAGCATACGGATATTACAGCGCATCGTCGACAAACTTCAAGGTGTCTGAGGACGGAACAGTTTCCATAGTCCTTACGGAGAAAATAAAGATATATAAGGCGACGATAACAGCTAAAAGCTTTGATACAGGCGAGGCTTTAGCCGCCGATATCAAGGTGATGGGCACCAAGAACGGAGTGCAGACAGAAGTAACGCCTAATCAAGACGGAACTTATGATCTGGACTGGGAGACAGATTATGTGATAACTATCATAGCCGAAGGCTATAAGACCCGAGTATATGAGTATAAACCGTCAGGAAATAACGAAGAAGTAAATCTAAATTTAGCTTTATCTCTGAGCGCCGAAAACCAGTTGAAAAAAGCCATAAAAGAGACAGAAGAATACATGGCAGAAGTAGCTGAAGGCGACGGTTCTCTGGAATATCCGGAAGGAACCTTAGACGCTATAAAGGCGGCCATAGATGCGGCCGGCGAGGTCTTAAATAAGGCCGGAGTTACAGAAGAAGAACTCTCCGACGCCAAGACTGCTCTTGACAACGCTGTCAGAGCCATCAAAAAAACTCAGAATCCGCAGATAATGGACGTGCCCGTCCGCTATCAGACTGAGGTAGACGGCGTTACGGTGCAGAAAACTCTCACGGTCAGGGGAGATGCAGCCAGAAAGGCAGGATACCTTGTCAGCGATAAGAATGTCACCGTGCTGGATGTCATAGTGACTCTCCATCAGGAATTATACGGGGATGATTTTAAGAACGACCCGGAAAAATATCTCCAGGAAACGTCGGGTATAATTTCGAGGATATTCGGCATGAAGGGGGGGTCGTTTGACTACAGGATAGATCATAAATTACACGACTTTGTAATAGGCGATGTGAGAATGGATGAAGGAGAGGTACTGGCTATCTATCCATGCGAAGACAATTCCAGCTATACTAAAGAAGAATATCTTTACTTTGACGAGACTTCTGTCAAATCAGAAGAGGGCGAAGACCTGGTTCTCATTCTGAAAGGAGCGGCTAAGGACGAAAAAGAACCTGCTCCGAAAGAAGGATATACGATTACCTTAAAGAATGAAGAGACAGGAGACCTTATTACGGCCGTTTCGGATAAGGACGGAAGATTGATTTTCAAAGGTATGCTCAAAGGTGAATACACTGTCGTATCAGCAGAAAAAGAAGGTGTAAAGCATGTAGCCCTTCCGTATGTGCAGATCACAGTGACAGAGAAGGCGGAAGAGCCTGAAGCGCCGGTTTATTCTGTAGGAGTGGCCGTAACAGACAGCAAGACCGGCGCTGCCATCGAAAACGCAGTGATAAAAGTAACCGATAAGGACGGCGCTCAAGTATCACAGGACGGAAGCGGCAAATATCTGCTCAAAGCAGATGCGGAGTATAAGATAGAGGTCTCTGCCCCGGGATACGAAGGACCTGACGGAGAAGCTTCCCTGACAAAAGTCTTTGTTCCATCTGAGGACAGTACTTTAGTTTTCAGTTTGGAAAAAGTAAACGAGGACAAGAATCCTTCCGAAGGTACAGATGAGGGTGATTCTGATAATGCTGAAACAGGAGGCGGCACAGGAGATAAAGTGCAGGCCGACAGTAATATTCCTAAAACAGCAGATGAGACGCAGATGGCAGCATGGATGTTAGCTGCGCTCCTTAGCCTTGCAGGAGGAAGTGTGCTGATGAGAAGAAAGGGAGAAGGCACAAAGTAATATAAACTATCCTCTGATCCTTTGTTTCAGACGGGACAGCAGAGAACATAACCGGCTGAAGCGATAAAGAGGGTAAAATTTAAATGCTCACTGTATGCGTATATATCCGCATGCCGTGAGCATTTTTTATACAAAGAAAAGCACGCATCTGATGCGGACTGATACTTGCGCGCCGATCCGCTCGTGTAAAGAATGTCCGGCATATCGCCTTGACCGATCCGCCCCTCGCATAGCGGCCCATGATGGAATATAGCGGCACATCAAACTGTGCGGCTCTTACGTGGTTATCTTGCCCTATCTTCATATAGACAGATTGGTGGGTGGCCTTGAGGCGCACATATCTAAGCCTTAAGGGCGTCGATCATTTCCATGACGGTCTCGCGGCAAGCCCCGCAGACATTTCCGATATTCAGATCTGCACAGACCTCTTTGAGGTCTGTCTTTGCGCTCTCTTTTAAATAATCCTCTATCTGACCGCGGGTGACGTGCCTGCATACGCAGACTTCGTATTCTCTTGAGTTCTTGTCCATAAAAACCTCCGTTAAGATAAACTATGAATATATTATACCACAATTTTGCTGACTGTTCTTTTATGATGTGGAATATTGATGAATTTATTTTCGCTTATTTTTGGCAGAGAGGCTATTTTGAGTGGAGCGGGTCCCACTCGTTTTTGCTAAATACGGTGTTTCGAGTGGGCTACTACCCACTCGATTTTGCCAAAGTGTACATTTCGGGTGGGTCTTGCCCCACTCGTTTTTGCTAAATGTGGCGTTTCGAGTGGGCTACTACCCACTCGATTTTGTCAAAATATGCATTTCAGGTGGGCTGCCACCTAATCGATGTCAATAAAAATAGATGGTTTATGTGGGACTCGATTCAGTTCCAACTGATTCACAGCTTGTCATCAGCGCACGCTCGGTTCACTCTCAACTGACTTCCAGCCTGCCATCAGTTTCCCTCCCCCGTTCACTCCCGGTTCATCCTATCTCATTCCCGGACAGCTTTCAGATATTCTTCTGCGATTTTAGGGGAGATGACCTTAATAATATAGAGAAAAAAACAGATGGCGGCTGCTTTTATTTTTTGCCTCAAAGTGGTATAATTCAAATAGAAATTTTAAAGAAAAGAGATGAATATAATGATTAAAGTAGACATTTTTTCAGGATTTTTGGGAGCAGGCAAGACAACTCTGATCAAAAAACTTGTAGAAGAAGCCTATAAAGGAGAAAAAATCGTACTCATCGAAAATGAATTCGGAGAAATTGGTATAGATGGGGGATTTTTAAAGGACTCCGGGATAGAGATCAATGAAATGAATTCCGGCTGCATATGCTGCAGCCTGGTGGGAGACTTCGGAAAGGCCCTCAGGCAGGTCATAGAAGACTTTTCGCCGGAGAGGATATTGATAGAGCCTTCCGGAGTAGGAAAGCTCAGCGACATAATCGACGCGGTGAGAAATCTCCATATAGAAGAAGTACAGCTTAACGGATTCACTACTGTAGTAGACGCAGGAAAAGCGAAGCTTTATATGAAGAACTTTGGGGAATTCTTCAATAATCAGGTAGAACATGCCAGCTCTATCATCCTGAGCCATACCGACAGAGTGAGTCAGGAAAAACTTGATTCTGCCGTAGAAATGATAAGACAGCATAACCCGCATGCGGTCATTATAACTACTGAATGGGACAAACTTACGGGTTCCCAGATATTGGCGGCCATGGAACGGAGAGATACCATAGAAGAGGTTCTTCATCATCTAAAGGAGGAACACCACTGTGGACACGATGGTCATGACCATCATCATGA
>OHMP01001043.1_pt1 | contig 11626 bp, 9 predicted proteins | sample 1569341 | NCBI WGS metagenome assembly OHMP01 (sample SAMEA3879584, study PRJEB24766) | human gut metagenome | biome: human-associated habitat; feature: feces | place: USA | collected 1985/1987 | reverse complement strand
TTCTGGGACTGATCGCTGGTTTCTACGGCGGTTTTGTTGATTCCCTGATCATGAGATGCTGTGATGTGCTTTTTGCATTTCCGGACATCCTGCTTGCAATCGCAGTTGTTGCTATTATCGGACCAGGTATGGTAAACGTTATGATCGCTGTTGCGGTGTTTACGGTTCCATCCTTTGCCCGTATCATACGAAGCGCAACAATTTCCGTAAAGCAGTCTCTTTATGTTGAGGTTGCCCGTTCACTGGGATGTAAGAACAGCAGAATTCTGTTTGTCCATGTATTCCCTGGAACTATTCAGTCTATGATCGTAAACTTTACCATGCGTATCGGTACAGCAATCCTTGCTGCATCATCCCTGAGTTTCCTGGGATTCGGAGCAAATGTTACAGAGCCTGACTGGGGCGCAATGCTTTCACTTGGACGTAACTATCTGAACACAGCTCCGCATATGGTACTGTTTCCTGGTATCCTGATCTTCCTTACTGTTCTTGCATTCAACCTGCTTGGAGACGGTCTCAGGGATACTCTGGATCCGAAGATGAACTAGGAGGAAAAACCATGGCAGAAAAATTATTGGAAGTAAAAAATCTCCGCACAGAATTTAAGCGGGACAAAACATGGGTAACAGCCGTAAATAATGTTTCTTTTTCTATTGAAAGAGGAGAAATCCTTGGTCTGGTAGGAGAATCCGGCTGCGGTAAATCAGTAACCTCCCTGTCAGTTATGCGTCTTCTTGCAAGAAACAGTAAGATTTCCAACGGTGAGGTTATTCTGAACGGAACAGACCTTCTGAAAGAAGATAAAAAGGGTATGAGAAATATCCGCGGAAGAGAAGTTGCAATGATCTTCCAGGAGCCGATGAACTCTCTGAACCCATGTATGAAAATAGAGAAGCAGCTTACAGAGGCAATTCTGCTTCATAATGATTTTACAAAAGAACAGGCTCATCAGAGAGCATATGATGTACTGAAATCCGTAGGTATTCCTGAGCCGGATATGACTCTGAAGAGCTATCCCCATCAGCTTTCCGGCGGTATGTGCCAGCGTGTAATGATCGCAATGGCCATGTCCTGTGAGCCGGAGCTGCTGATCGCAGACGAGCCCACAACTGCTCTTGACGTTACCATTCAGGCGCAGATCCTTGAGCTTATGGAAGAAATCCGTGAAAAGAAAAATACAGGAATCCTGATGATCACACATGACCTTGGTGTTGTAGCCGAAATGTGCAGCCGCGTAGTTGTTATGTATGCAGGACGTATTGTAGAGGAAGCTCCTGTAAAAGAACTGTTCTCTGCACCAAAACATCCGTATACACAGGGGCTGATCGCTTCTGTGCCGAAGCTGGGAAGCGGAGTGGAATCACTTCCGTCTATTCCGGGAAGCGTACCGGATCTTTCCGTAATGCCAAAGGGCTGCAAATTTGCACCGAGATGTAAGTACGCAACAGATATCTGCAGAGAAAAAGAACCGGAGCTTATGACAGTGGAAGGTATTCATAAATGCAGATGCCACCATATGAATGATCTTGGAAAGGAGGCGTAATTGATCATGAGCGAAGCATTAGTATCTGTAAAAAACATATCAAAAACATTTTCTGCTAATAAGGGGATGTTTGGAAAGAAAAAATTCGTTCACGCAGTAAACGACGTTTCCTTTGACATTATGCCGGGAGAGACTTTTTCTCTGGTAGGAGAGTCCGGCTGCGGTAAATCCACAACAGGTAAATTGATCGATCATCTGATCACACCGGATACAGGTGAGATCTGGTTTGAAGGAAAAGATATTTCAAAAATCTCTGACAATGAGATGCGCCCTTTAAGATCTGACATTCAGATGGTATTCCAGGATCCCTACTCCTCCCTGAATCCCCGTATGACGGTGGAGGAGATCATTGCCGAGGGCCTAAAGACCAGAGGAGAAAAGGATAAGGAGCTGATCCGGAAAAGTGTTTCTTCTATATTAAATAAGGTGGGACTGCTTCCTGAGCACGGCTCCCGTTACCCCCATGAGTTCTCCGGCGGCCAGAGGCAGAGGATCGGCATTGCCCGTTCCCTGGTGGTAAAGCCGTCGGTGATCATCGCCGATGAGCCGGTTTCGGCTCTGGACGTGTCCATCCAGGCCCAGGTCATTAACCTGTTAATGGACATAAAAAAAGAAATGGACTTGACAATTCTGTTCATTGCCCATAATCTTGCAGTAGTAAAGTATTTCTCTGACCGGATCGGGGTGATGCATTTTGGGACCATGGTGGAGCTGGCGGACGCGGATGAGCTGTATGCCCATCCGGTGCATCCCTACACCAAGTCCCTGCTGTCAGCCATTCCCCAGCCGGATCCTGACCGGGAGAAGGACAAGCAGAGGCTTTACTATGATCCTTCCATGCATGATTACTCAAAGGAACAGCCCAGTTTCCAGGAGATCCGGCCGGGTCACTTTGTGTATGCTTCTGATTCCGAGATGGAACAGTACAGGAAGGAATTATAAGAGACAGGAGCAGAAAGAAAATGGGAAAAAATGTATTGAAGACCATTGCCACCGGCGACATGTTCATCACCCGCCGGATCGCAAAAGACGGTTACGAGGGGTTCGAGGAGGTCCGGGACTGCATCATGGAGCATGATGTGAAGTTTTCCAACCTGGAAATGACCTTCCATGACCAGGAGGGATATCCGGCGGCAGAAAGCGGAGGCACCTGGGCCATGATGGAGCCGGGCGCTCTGGACGATATCCAGAGATTCGGCTTCAACCTCTACAACACGGCCAACAACCATTCCGGTGATTACGGCCAGGAGGGCGTCATGGCCACCATCCGCCATCTGAACGAGAGGGATATGGTGTTTTCAGGCACGGGAAAAAATCTGGGAGATGCCTCCAAGGCCTGCTATCTGGAGACCAGAAAGGGAAGAGTGGCGCTGATCAGCGTATCCTCCACCTTCAGCGCGGCTTCCAGGGCCGGCGGCCAGTCCCATCAGATGATCGGACGTCCGGGACTGAATCCCTTACGTTCCTCCACCAGATACCATGTGGATCCGGCCCATTATGAGATGGCCCAGGAGCTGGTGAAGGTAACGAAGGTCAATGCAGAAATGGAATTTGAGATCCGCAACGGATATTTTAACCCGCTGGAGCCGGGGGTCCTTCCCTTTGGAAACGCCGGAATGTTCATTCTGGACGAGAAGAACTGGATCGAGAGCATTCCCAACCAGGAGGACATGAAGCGGATCACCGATGAGATCGCAGAAGCCAGAAAACAGGCGGACGTGGTATTTGTCAGCTTCCACGGCCATGAGACCGACGGCGAGGACACCACCGTTCCGGCCATGTTCCTGGAGACCTTTTCCAGGGCCTGCATCGACGCCGGGGCTCATGCTGTGATCGGCCACGGCCCTCACGAGCTGCGCGGCATTGAGATCTACAAGGGCGGTCTGATCCTGTACAGCCTGGGAAACTTCCTGTTTGAGACGGAGACCGTGAGCCTTCAGCCCTATGACGCCTACATCAACCGGAAGATGCCCCTGGATACAAAGGTGGGAAGCTACATGGATAACCGCAGCAAAAACGGGACCGTGGGCTACGGCGTTCTGGAGAACATCTGGAGAGCTGTCATGGCTGCCTGGGATATGGAGGACGGAAAGATCACCCAGGTACAGCTGTATCCCATCACCCTGGGGCTCCACGATAAGCGTCCCCACAAAGGACTTCCCAGAATGTCCGGAAGCGAGGAGACCTTAAGATATCTCCAGCAGCTCAGTGAGCCCTACGGGACGAAGATCCGCATCGAGAACGGCGTCGGCTATATCGATCTGTAAGGACGGCGCTGGCTGAAAACGGAAAAATTTAGGTACATAAGAGGGACTGCTGCAAAAGAGAAGCTTAGAAGCGACTCTTTTGCGGCAGTTCCTTTTTGCATGGAAAAATACCCCCGCAGTTCCGCAGGCTGATGCATATAACGGAATATTATGCACTTATAACTAATAAATATACAAAAAATTCTTGCAATCCGATTCCATGTAGGATATAATCATGTTAATTTACATGTAGAGAAAACCAAGGTCACTGGCGGCGGAGGAAGACGTATGCCGCCGGCATCCAATGAAACATGCTATGAATAATTATGGAGGGAAAGAAGATGGCAGAGAAAAAATATAAGAAGATCGTGCTTGCATATTCCGGCGGACTGGATACTTCCGTGCTGATCCCGTGGCTGAAGGAAACGTATGGATGTGAGGTCATTGCTGTTTCCGGGGATGTGGGACAGGGAACGGAGCTGGACGGCCTGGAGGAAAAGGCCTTAAAAACAGGCGCTTCCAAGCTGTATATCGAGGATCTGAAGAAGGAATTTGTGGAGGAGTATATCATTCCCACAGTAAAGGCCGGAGCCGCCTATGAGAATTACCTGCTGGGGACCTCCTTTGCCCGTCCGCTGATCGCAAAGCGTATTGTTGAGATCGCGAAGAAGGAGGGAGCCGACGCCATCTGTCATGGCTGTACGGGAAAGGGAAACGATCAGGTACGCTTTGAGCTGGCCATCAAGGCATTTGCCCCTCAGATGGATGTGATCGCTCCCTGGCGTTTCTGGGAGCTGAACTCCAGAGAGAAGGAGATCGCCTATGCAGAGGCCCACAATATCCCCCTGAAGATCACGAAAGAGACCAATTATTCTAAGGATAAGAATTTGTGGCATCTGTCCCACGAGGGCCTGGATCTGGAGGATCCGGCCAACGAAGCGCCTGTGAATAAGCCTGGTTTTCTGGAGCTGGGCGTATCTCCGGAGCAGGCGCCGGATCAGCCCGCATATGTGACCATCCATTTTGAAAAGGGAGTTCCCACCAGCGTAAATGGTGAGGCGATGGATTGTGAGAAGGTGATCCAGACCCTCAACAAGCTCGGCGGGGAAAACGGCTGCGGACTGCTGGACGTGGTGGAAAACCGCCTTGTGGGAATGAAGAGCCGCGGAGTTTATGAGACGCCGGGGGGGACCATCCTTTACAAGGCCCATGAAAAGCTGGAAGAGATCACTTTGGATAAGGAGACCCAGCACTATAAACAGCAGCTGGCTCTGAAGTTTGCGGAGCTTGTATACAATGGACAGTGGTATACGCCCTTGCGGAAGGCCATGAGCGCTTTTGTGGATTCCACCCAGGAGACGGTTACAGGAGACGTGAAGCTGAAGCTCTATAAAGGAAATATCATCCCGGCGTCTGTGACATCCCCGTACAGCCTCTATTCCTCGGAAATGGCAACCTTTGACGAGGACGACTGCTACGACCAGGGCGATTCCGCCGGATTTATCAGTCTTTTTGGACTTCCCATCAAGGTGCGCGCCATGAACGATGAGGTGCTGGCAGAGAAAACGGGAACGCATTTCCCATCGGTAGAATAAAGGAGAACCTATGGCAAAGTTATGGGCAGCACGGTTTGGAAAAGAAACAGACAGCACTGTCAATGATTTCAATTCGTCTATTTCATTTGACAGCCGTTTATATAAGGAAGATATCACCGGGTCCATGGCCCATGCGGCCATGCTGGGGAAACAGGGGATCATTGAAAATGGAGAGACTGAAAAGATCATAGAAGGTCTGAAGGGGATCCTTTCGGATCTTGAGAGCGGGACACTCCAGTTTTCGGAGGAATACGAGGATGTCCATATGAATATCGAGCAGATCCTCACGGAGCGGATCGGGGACGCGGGGAAACGGCTTCATACGGCCAGGTCAAGGAATGACCAGGTGGCTCTGGATCTGCGGCTTTATGTGAAAAAAGAGATCCTGGCCATCAAGGCTCTGGTCCTGGAGTTTATGGAGGCTCTGTGTGCAAGTGCAGAAGAAAACCTGGAGACGGTTATGCCTGGCTACACCCATTTACAGAGAGCCCAGCCGGTGACCTTCGGCCATTATATGATGGCCTATGCCAATATGATGAAGCGGGACGTGGTCCGTCTGGAAAACTGCCTGGAGGGGATGGACGATATGCCCCTGGGATCCGGCGCACTGGCATCCACGACCTATCCCATTGACCGGGATTTTGTGAGGCAGCAGCTGGGCTTTTCCCGGGTGACGGACAATTCCCTGGACGGAGTCTCGGACCGGGATTACTGCATTGAGCTGACCAGTGCGCTGTCGATCTTAATGATGCATATTTCCCGGCTGTCGGAGGAGATCATTGCCTGGTGCTCCTGGGAATTTAAGTTTGTGGAGCTGGACGATGCCTTTTCCACCGGCTCCTCCATCATGCCCCAGAAGAAAAATCCCGATGTCTGTGAGCTGATCCGTGGTAAGACTGGGCGGGTATACGGAGATCTGATGACGCTTTTGACCATGCTAAAGGGGATCCCTCTTGCCTATAATAAGGATCTGCAGGAGGATAAGGAAGCTGTTTTCGATGCCATTGATACGGCAAAGCAGTGTCTGAAGGTACTGACGCCCATGTTTTCCACCATGGAGATCCTGAAGGATAATATGAAAAAAGCGGCATTAAAGGGCTTTATCAATGCCACCGACTGTGCAGATTATCTCACGAAAAAGGGGATGACCTTCCGGGACGCATACAGGACCGTTGGCCAGCTGGTGGCCCAGTGTGTAAAGGAAGACAAGTCCCTGGCAGATCTGACCCTGGAAGAGTATAAAGAGTATTCGGAGCATTTTGATGAGGATATTTATAGGGCCATCGACCTGGGGACGTGTGTGGCCGGGAGATGCGTCACCGGAGGTCCGGCTCCCAGTGAGGTGGAGCGGCAGATCGGCGTGATCCGCCGGTTCCTGGAGCAGAGGAAAAATGAGAAATAAAACAAGGATCCCGCCCTGTCTGGCACACAGGGCGGGAAATGTTTTTAGGGGGGGGGACCTGTACGGTGCGGTTCTGGCAGGGATGAAAAATTTCTATATGATATACGAGAGGTAAAGGAAAAAACTATACCATATGCAAACGCTTGATTTCTGTTGGCTGTCTGATATAATGAAGGGCATTGAGAATATTCGGGAGGAAGAAAAAGTGAAAACGAAGAAGGTACTGGCAGGATTTACTGCGGCTGCGATCGCAGCCAGTATGCTCACTGGCTGTGGGTCTGGTGCGAAAACAGAAACAGCGGTAAGCACAGAGGCAGAGACAACGGCGGCCGAAGAGAAGGAAACGACGGCGGCAGAGACGGTACAGGATACGGAAAAGAGGAAAGAACGGATCCTTACGGTCAGCGGAAACGGGGATTTTGGTTTCCCATCCGTTTATACGATCTCCCCCAAGGGCCAGGGTTATATGACGCTCAGCTATATTTTTGACACGCTGATGTGGAAGGATGAGTCCGGTCTGATCCCCTATCTGGCAGAGGATTATTCTGTGTCTGAGGATGGACTGACCTATACATTCCAGCTGAGAAAGGGCGTATCCTTTACAGACGGCACTCCTTTTACGGCAGAGGATGTAAAGTTTACCTTTGATTATATGAAGGAACATCCCTATAAATGGGTATCCGTGTCCATGGTGGAGGAAGCGTCCGTTGTGGACGAGCATACGGTGGAAATTAAGCTGAATAAGACGTATAATCCGTTTTTGAGTGATGTGGCAGGAAGCCTTCCGATCCTTCCCAAGCATATATGGGAGAATGTGACGGAGCCGGAGACGTTCACAGAGCCGGAGGCGGCAATTTCCACAGGCCCGTTCATCCTGGAAAATTATGATGCGGCAGCAGGAACGTATACGCTTAAGGCAAATGAAGATTACTTCTATGGGGATGTCCAGATCGACAAGCTGGTGATCGCCAATGTTTCCGGAGGCGATTCCAAGGAAGCGCTGTTAAGCGGGGAGATTGCTGCTGCTCCCAATATCAGCTATAAGGCGGCAATGTCCTTAAAGGATTCTCCGGAATATACAGTGTTAGAGGGCCCGGGCCTTTCCGTAACAAGACTTTATTTTAATTTTGATGAAGAGGCCATGGCTGTAAAGGAGATCCGCCAGGCCATGTATCATGCAGTCAATCTGGACGAGATCGTAGAGAAGGCCTACGGCGGAGCCGGTTATGCAGGTTCTGCCGGCCATGTACAGCCCGGAACGCCCTGGTACAACCCGGACGTCCGTCAGTATGCGTATGATGTGGAGACAGCGAAGAAAATGCTTTCCGAGGCAGGGGCAGCAGACAGCAACGGGGACGGGATCCTGGAATACAACGGAGAAGAGATGTCCTATACGCTGACCTTCACGGAGAATGATGAAAAGCTGGCGGAGCTTTTAGTAACTTATATGAAAGCCGTAGGGATCGAGCTGGTTCCGCAGAGCGCCGATGATGCAACGGTAAAGGCAGCCATCAGCGAAGGAAACTTTGAGCTTGCCTTTAATACCAACGGCTCCTTCGGCGGCGATCCGGTGTTCCTGTCCCGTTTTGCAACAGCCGGTGCAGACGGAGCTCCTTCCGTAACCGGACAGGGCGGAAAGACCTGGGAAAGCGAGGAATATAACAGGATCTATAATGAATCCGCAGTGGAGCAGGACGATGCAAAACGTCACCAACAGGTGAACGAACTTCAGGAGATCATCGCAGAAGAGCTTCCCTGTCTGACCTTATACTATAAGAAGGCAGTCGCCGCTTATAACAATACGATTTTTGACGGCTTTTATTATACGCCGGATGGGATTTCCATTGCAGTTCCGTTTATTATGAATAAGCTTGTCTTCGTTTCTGGCCAGTGGAAGGCACAGTAGCGGAGCAGTACAGACGAAAGAGGACTTTTATGAAACGTGGGGGGAAAATGGTTCGGACATACGGACTTTATCTGGTGCTGATCCTTTGTATCAGTTTTTTCCTTCCGCGTTTTTTGCCGGGAAGCCCCCTGTCTGTGCTGGATGAGGCGACGGCTTCCCAGAATATGGAGGCCTTTCCGGATACATTCCGGGAGTATTATGCCCCGGAAAAACCGGAATCGGTGCAGTTCCTTCTTTATTTAAAGCATCTTCTTTGCGGGGATCTGGGTTATTCCCTGACCGGAAAACGGAAGGTCGCGGACATGATCGGGGAAAGTCTTGGATACAGCCTCCTTTTGGCGGGACTTGCGATGACAGTCAGCACATGGATCGGCGTCTGGTATGGGATGGGGGCAGGACTTAAGGAAGGGAGCAGTCCGGTACGTCTTTTTCCCCTGATCCTGCTGCAGGCAGTACCTGTCTTTCTTCTTGCGGAGAGCCTGCGGCTTTTGTTCTCCTACCGGCTTTCCTGGTTTCCGCCAATGGGAGCGTACAGCGTTGGGATGTACCCATCTTCTGAGGGCTTTCTTCTGGATGTGCTTTATCATATGGTGCTTCCGCTGACGGTCATGATCCTTTCAGAGATCCCCGGTATTGCTGTCTTTACCTATAACAGTACGGTGCGGATCAAAAAGCAGCAGTTTGTACGGATGGCCGTTTACTTAAATCTTACGCAGAATATAATTGAAAAAAAATATATTTTCCGGAATATTCTTCCGGAGATCCTCGGAAAGCTCAGCATCCAGAGTATTTCCTGTGTGGCGGGAACGATGTTTGTGGAGGCGGTTTTTGCATATCCAGGGATCGGAATGCTTCTCCGCACTGCGACGGCCAACCGGGATTACCCGCTGATGCAGGGGATCCTGCTGACTGTCTGTACGCTGGCGCTGGTGATCAACGCCATTTTTGAATTCCTGATCCAGCAGATCTCCAGGAGGTAGGTGAATATGAAAAAAATATGGTCCAGGCTTTCTGCTGTCCAGCGGATCTGTGCAGGGATCTGCATTTTTTATTTTCTTGCAGCAGCTTTCGGCCCCATATTTTCTCCGTTTTCTCCGGATGATTTTTCGTCCCCGGCCCTTCTGCCGCCGGGACGGGTCCATCTTCTGGGAACCGATGAAATGGGGCATGATATTTTTTCCATGGTGCTGAGCGGGTTCCGGTATACCATGCTGTTTTCGCTGACAGCGGCCCTGGGAAGCGTCTCCCTTGGAACGGTGCTGGCGTTTGCCTCTCTTTATTTTCCGAGGGCAGGGCGGGGGATCAATCATTTGGCAACGGTGTTTCTGATCATTCCGGATATTCTCTTGATCCTTTTTGTGGCGGCCTTTGCAGCGCCAACCTGTACAAATACCATCCTCAGCATGATATTTTTTTCCTGGCCCCGGGTCTTCCGGATCGCAAGGTCCAGGCTTTCCGCCTGTTTTTCCTCCAATAAGGTGGCATATACCATGCTGATAGGAGGAAATATGTGGGATGTGATCCGGAAGCTGTGGCATGACGGATATCCGGTGATCGGAACGCTTTTTATGATGCAAGCCAGCCGGGCGGTCACCTATGAGACTACGCTGGCATTTTTTGGCTTGGGGGATCCGCTTTTAAAGACCTGGGGAAGGCTGATCCGCAGTGCGTTAAATTATGAAAATTTCTTTTACGACAATACCTGGTGCTGGTATCTGCTCCCGGCAATGATCTGTGTGGTCGTTTATGTGGCGGTACTCTCCGTACTGGTATTTGATGAGGGGAAGGTATGATAGAAATACAGGGACTTTCCATTTTTTATGGAAAAAGAAAGCTGGCCTATCCGGATATTTCCGTAAAAAAGGGGGAGGCAGTGGGCATAGCGGGAAAAAGCGGATGCGGAAAAACATCGCTGTTTTCGTTTCTTTTGGGAGAGCTTCCGGACAGTGCCTTTTCCTATGAGAGGGCAGAGCTTCTTGGACGGGATCTGTCTTTATGGGGGATGGAACGGTTTGAAAAGATCAGCTATATCCCGCAGTTTGCCCAGAGTGCCTTAAACCCCAGGATGAAGGTCTGGGAGCATATAGACGCGGTCCTTTCGGCCTGCGGACGCCGGGGAAGCGGGGAGGCAGAGGAGCTGTTCCAGAAACTGGCTCTTTCAGAGGAGCTTTTTTCCAGATATCCCAGTACGCTGTCCGGGGGGCAGAAGCAGAGGATCGTGATCGCCCTTGCGATGCTAAAAGAACCGGAGCTCCTTTTTATGGATGAGCCGTCCTCTGCCATCGACTTTATCACTCTGCGGCGGATCCTGGAGTACATATGGTCCATTAAAGGAACGACAACGATCCTGATGACGGCCCATCAGCGGCCATTTCTGGAAAAGGCTGTGGACCGGATCGTGGAGCTTTCGGAGGGAGAAAAATGCTGGAAATCAGAAATGTGACAAAAAGCTACGATGAAAAAGCGGTCCTGTCTTCAGTCTGCTTCACGCTTTTGGATGGGGAAAGCCTTTTGCTGGCAGGAGAAACGGGAGGCGGAAAAACAACTCTGGCCCGGATCATCTGTGGGAGCCAATGCCCGGATTCGGGGGAGGTGCTTCTGGATGGAAAGCGTCTTTTGGGCACGTATCGGAAAAGGAGCCCAGAGGAGCTGGCAGATATCCAGTATATCTTTCAGGATCCGTACAGCGCCGTTGAGCTCACCAATACGCTTCGCCAGACCCTGGGTGAAACGGAGCGGGTCATGAAACGGCATGGGCGCGGCTGTATTCCTATGGAGGAGGCGCTTTTCCAGACGGCGCCGGAGCTTCTGGGAGATATGGATAAAAAAATGGAGCAGTTTTCCGGCGGTCAGCTTCAGCGGATCTGCATTGCCAGAGCCCTGATCCCCAGGCCGAAGCTTCTGATCACAGATGAGTCTACCTCTATGTTAGAT
>OHMP01001042.1_pt1 | contig 11654 bp, 10 predicted proteins | sample 1569341 | NCBI WGS metagenome assembly OHMP01 (sample SAMEA3879584, study PRJEB24766) | human gut metagenome | biome: human-associated habitat; feature: feces | place: USA | collected 1985/1987 | reverse complement strand
TTTCAAAAGCCATTTTTACCTACTTTCGCCGCTCAATTCGTCTAAAATGCGGCGTACTTGTTGAAGTTCTGCCGAGCCACCGCTTTGGGCAAGGTGGTCAGCCAGCAGCCGGCTCATTTCTTCCAGCAGCTTTTTATCGTGATCATCGCGGGCCAGCAGCGCCAGTTTGCTTTCATAGCGTTCCAGAGTATGCTCTACCCGTTTGATAAGGTCATGTATCGCTTGTCTTGATACTTCAAGTTCATCGGCTATCTCAGCCAGCGAAAGGTCGTCGCAGAAATACAGCTCCAGACATTTTTGCTGTTTTTCGGTGAGCAGGCAGCCGTAGGCATCGAACAAACGTCCTAACCGTACTCTTTGCTCCAAACTGTTTTCCTGCATTTCAATCACCAAAATCTTTACATATTTTATCCGACTTTGGTATTATATCGAAAATCGCAGAGGCTGTCAAGCATTTTTACTTGTCACCATCAAACAAGGCGTCGACAAATTTATCGGCTTCAAAGGGCCGGAAATCCATAATGCCTTCGCCGACACCGATCCACTTAACAGGCAAGCCAAGTTCTTCTTTGATAGCAATAACGACACCGCCTTTAGCCGTACCATCGAGCTTGGTCAGCACAACACCGGTGACGTTGGCGGTTTCCATAAAGACTTTGGCCTGATTGATAGCGTTCTGCCCTGTCGTTGCATCAAGCACGAGAAAGGTTTCATGCGGAGCTTCTGGTATCTCGCGTTTGATGATGCGGTGTACTTTCTCCAGTTCGTTCATCAGATTGGTTTTATTATGAAGCCGTCCGGCAGTGTCAATAAAAAGTACGTCGACATTGCGGGCAATAGCGGCTTTGACAGCGTCAAAAACCACGGCAGCCGGGTCAGCGCCTTCTTCGTGACGGATAACTTCACAGCCGGCACGCTCACCCCAAATCTGCAGCTGTTCGGCAGCGGCGGCACGGAAGGTATCGCCGGCAGCCAGCATGACTTTGTATTTGAACAGATGAAAATAGTTGGCCAGCTTGCCGATAGTAGTGGTTTTACCAACACCATTGACGCCCACGACAAGAATAACCGTAGGTTTGGCACCGATACGGGTACGCTGTCCTTCGTCCTGCAGCATTTCGGCAATATATTTTTTGAGGAACGGCATAACCTGCTCCGTCCCCTCGATTTCTTTCTTTTTAGCAGCCTGACGAACAGCATCGATAAGCTTTTCTGTGGTTTTGACACCAACATCACCGCTCAGAAGGATCATTTCCAGTTCTTCCAGAAAGCGGCGGGTCTTGCTGAGTCCGTCTTTCAGTCGTTCTAAAAATCCCATGTTCTCACTCCTTTTCGCTCAATTTGACAGATAGTAATTTAGAAACACCGGATTCCTCCATGGTAACGCCGTGCAGAACATGCGCGGCTTCCATAGTGCCTTTGCGGTGTGTGATAACAATAAACTGCGTGCTTTCGGCATAGGCTGCCAGGAATTTCGCAAAGCGGTCAACGTTAGCTTCGTCAAGCGCCGCATCTATTTCGTCAAGGATACAGAAGGGCGAAGGCTGATAGCTGAGCAGAGCGAACAGCAGGGCGATAACCGTCAGGGCCCGCTCGCCGCCTGATAGCAGGAAGAGGCTCTGCAGTTTTTTACCGGGAGGCTGCACTTCGATATCGATGCCGCTGCCTAAAACATCATTAGGGTCAGTAAGTTTTAAAGCAGCAGTACCGCCGCCGAATAAACGCACATAACAGTCGGAAAAATATTCGTTTATTTTTCCGAAGGCCTCTTTGAAGCGTTTGGCCATACCGGAGTTGATTTCGCTGATAACTGCTTCCAGATTGGCTTTGGCCTCTGAAAGATCGCTGTATTGACGCTGTAAAAATTCATAGCGCTCGCTGACAGCTTCATATTGTTCGATTGCCGCAGGATTTACCGGGCCTAAGGTTTCAATTTCACGCTCCAGACGCAGTTCACGCCGACGTAAAGCCGCATCGCTTTCATCCAGCAGATCACCGCTGGCACGTGCTTCGTCCAGAGTAATACGGTATTCAGTCGCCAGCTGTTCCAGAGCATGGTCATAGTCGCTGTTTTGACGTACCATTTCCATCGCTGCCTGATTGCGCCTGGTTTCAGCAACAGTAAGTTCTTTTTTCAAAGAATCCAGCCTCTCGCCTGCCACTGCCTGCTTTTCAGTAATGGCAATACGTTTGGCCCCGAATTCATCTTTACCGCCGACAACGGTCTGTAATTCGGCCAGTAATGCGGTACTGCTGGCAGCCAGCTGTTCAGTGCTGGTTTTGCTGGCCGTTATCACGTCAAGCAAATGCTTTTGCTCGTCTTCATTAGCAGCGAGTTCCTGCTGCATACGCCCCATATCGGCATCAAGCTGCTGCATCCGCTCGGCCATCATCGTAGTCCGTGCGGCAGTCGATTCCAGTTCGACCCTGGCATCCTGCAGACGATTGCGGATAGATGCCAGCGCGCTGTGGTCTGCGGCCGTTTGTTTCTGCAGATCATCCAGCAGCTGTTTGCCCTGTGCGTCTTCGGCTTCCAGAGCCGTTAGCTGCGGGCGCAGGTCGGTAAGCTGCTGGCGAGCTGCCATATATTCCTGAGAAACCTGATTACGGTCATCCAGCAGAAGCTCCAGCCGTTCCGCAGCCTGACGCTGCTCTGCGCTTAAACGCTCCAGAGCTACGCCCAGTTCAGCTTTGCGGATTTCCTTCTGCTGCAGGTCCTGGCGCAGTTCCACCAGTTTGTTGTTATAAACTTTTAAGGTACCTTCGTGTTCTTCAAGCAGCTCCTGATATCCCAACAGCTCACGGCGCAAGACACCTGCCTTTTTTTCCTGTTCGTCGATCTCTTTGCCGCGCGACAGAAAGCCGGCTTCCTTCTGCTGCCTGCTGCCGCCGGTCAGCGAACCGCCGGCATTGACGACATCTCCCGCCAAAGTAACGACTCTGGTACGAAAGCTGCTTTTTTTGGCGGCTGCCAAAGCGGCATCCATATTGTCCGCTACCAGCACCCGACCCAGCAAAAATTTAAAGATCGGCGCCAGTTTTATATCATAGCCGATCAGATCGGCAGCAAATCCCCGAATACCCGGCAGTTTTGCCAGTGCCTCTTCTTCACTGCGGCGTTCATAATATTTGATAGTATCAAGCGGCAGGAAGGTCGCCCGGCCGGCCTGACGCTGTTTAAGATATGAGATAGCCTTTTTGGCGGCTTCCGAACTGCCCATAACAAGGTTCTGCGCCGCTCCTCCTAATGCAGTTTCTATTGCAACTACATATTCAGGCTGCACTTCGATCAGTTCGGCGGCAACACCGATAACGTCACTGCGCCAGGGTTCCTGCGACTGCAGCACTGTTTTGATCCCATAGCCAAAGCCTTCATAGCTTTTCTGCATATTCTGCAGCAGGTTCAAACGGCTTTCCAGCGCTGTGATCCTGTTTTGACAGTCTTTATGCTGCGACAGAACTTTATTCAGCGCTTCGGTTTCTTCGGCAGCTTTCGCGCTCACTTCCCTGCCACCGCGTTTAATAAGCTCCAAAGAGTTTTCTACATTGCTCTGCTCATCGTTCATATTACGGTAACGGGTCTGCAGTTCTTCGCCTGCGGTTTCTGCTTCGGCGATGCTCTTTTTAAGGGCGTCACGCTTACGCATCCGCTGTTCCTGCTCCTGCTCCAGTCTACGGATCTCATTCCGCAGATTGACCATTGTACGCATATTATCGAAAGCAGCTGTTTTCATATCTTCCATTGCCGCTTCAGCTTCTCTGATACGTGTTTCTTTTTCTGCCTGTTCTCCGGTCAGCCTGCTTACCAAAAGCTGTGCGGCAGCCTGCTGCGCTTCTAAACGGTCATAATCCACGACCATCGTTTTGAGCTGAGTATCCAAAGCTGCGATCTGTTCCTGCAGCTTTTTGCCCTGCTCTTCCAAACGCAGTCCTGATTTTTCGCTTTGCCGAACACGCTCTGCCAACACAGCTTCCTGACCACGCAGTTTTTCCAGAGCTGTTTCTTTTTCTTTGATATCGTCCTGAATACGGTTATAGGCTTCACTGAGCTTATCCAGCTCCATTTGTAAGGCACTGCATTCAGCTTCCTGTGTGCTGACGGCAGTAGCGCGTTCCAGTACTTTATTTTCAAGTTCGGCATCCTGTGTGTTCAGCTTCTGCCGAATATTTTCAATATTTTCTATCTTGTGCACAAATTGGGTCAGTTTGCAGGCACGCAGTTCTTTATCCAGCAGATTGAATTTGCGTGTTTGTTCTGCAGCAAGACGCAGAGGCTCGACCTGACCTTCGACTTCGGCTTTGATGTCGTTGATGCGGGTCAGGTTGGCAGCGGTATCGTCCAGACGCCGCATAGCTTCTTTTTTACGCATCCTGAACTTGGCAATACCAGCGGCTTCTTCAAACAAAGCGCGGCGTTCTTCAGGACGGCTGTTCAGTATTTCATCGATCTTATTCTGACCGATAATGGACATAGAACCACGTCCCAGACCAGTATCTGCCAAAAGGTCAAGAATGTCTTTTAAACGGCAGTTCTTTTTATTGATGGAGTATTCGCTGTCACCGCTGCGAAAAACGCGGCGGGTAATGCTTACTTCATCAAAATCAAGGCTAAGGCGATGGTCGCTGTTGTCAAAAACCAGCGTCACTTCGGCAACACCCAAAGGCCTGCGCTTGCCGCTGCCGGAAAAAATAACATCTTCCATTTTGCTGCCGCGCAGATATTTGGCGCTTTGCTCGCCCAGTACCCAGCGGATCGCATCAGAAATGTTGCTCTTGCCGCTGCCGTTGGGTCCAACGATTGCCGTAATGCCCGAACCGAAGCTTAATTCAATTTTATCTGCAAAGGATTTGAATCCATAAGTCGAAAATGACTTTAAATGCACAAAATCACCCAATCTGCAATATTCTATCAGTATATTTTACCATAGATGAAGGTTTCATACAATTATATGACTCAACGCACTTTTTTAATCAAATGCTGCCGTTATGCTTGAGAAGCAAAAAGTATTTTTTGAAACACTTTTGCTGTATTTCAGGCCGTTTTGTAAAATATTTTTACATTTTTTTATCCTGATGCTAAAAATAACGATTTAATTATGATATAATATGAACACTTGGCAAGACAGCAGAAATGCTGCCAAGTGCCAGAATAACCCCGGGTCCTGGCGCCCGGACAAAATTTATCAGCAGTGAGGGGATTTTACATGAAACTTTCAGCACGTATCCAAAGTTTGACTTCTTCACCTATCAGAAAGCTGTCGCCGTATGCAGATGCAGCTAAAGCGAAGGGTAAAAAAATCTACCATCTGAATATCGGACAGCCCGATATCAAAACTCCTGACCAGTTTATGGAAAGCATCCGCACTTATGACGAGCAGGTAATTGCTTATGGCAATTCCAAAGGCGAAGGTTTTCTGATCGAAGCGATACGCAAATACTATGCCGAAAAAGGTATGGATTTTGCTGCCGATGATATTTTTATTACCAACGGCGGCAGCGAAGCTTTGATTTTTGCTGTCATGGCCTTATGTGATCCAGGAGACGAGATCATGGTATTCGAGCCGTTTTATGCTAACTATACTACTTTTGCCAGAGAGTTCGGCGCTAAAATCAACGCTGTACAGACAAATGTGACTGACGGTTACCATCTGCCTGACGCTGCTGCTATCGAAGCGCAGATCACGCCCAGAACAAAAGCTGTTTTACTGACTAATCCCGGTAATCCGACCGGTGTTGTTTATACACAGGAAGAAATGGATATGATTTCAGCAATAGTCCGCAAATATGACCTGGCTTTGATCGCTGACGAGGTATACCGTGAATTTGTTTATGACGGCGCTTACCGAAGCTTTGGCACAATGCCCGAGCTTGCCGACAACCTGATCATCATTGATTCGGTTTCTAAACGCTACAGTGCCTGCGGCGCCCGTATTGGCTGCATAATCAGCAAAAACAAAGAGCTTGCCAAGCAGATTATCAAATGCTGCCAGGGCCGTCTGTGCAGCCCGATTCTGGAACAGGTCGGCGCAGCCGCTTTATATACTACTCCCGTCAGCTATCTGGAGGAAGTGAATCAAGAGTACAAAAAACGCCGCGATACGATCGTTGCCGCCCTTAAAGAGCTGCCTGGCGTAGTTGCTTCCGATCCGAAGGGAGCCTTTTATATTATGGTGCAGCTGCCCGTAGACGATGCTGAAAAGTTTGCTATCTGGACTTTAGAAAATTTTGCTATTGATAACGAAACTGTTATGTTCGCTCCCGGCAACGGTTTCTACAGCGACCCTGAGTTGGGGGTTAATGAGGCTAGGCTGGCCTATGTTCTCAATTGTGATGATTTGAAAAAGGCAATTTATATCCTTGGTGAAGCACTGAAGGCATATCCAGGAAAAACTAACTGATAACTAAAGTAAAAGCCTTGAATACAAAAAGTATTCAAGGCTTTTTTATTTTTTAACGGCCGGTATTGATAACCTGCCACGCTTCCAAAAGCTTAGTCAGGCTCCAGCGGGCATTGGCCGGGCTGGTAGAAGGCAGGGAATGCACAGTAATCCCCTGCAGATCGAGCTGTCTGGTATATTTTTTAAAGGCGGCGGCAGCTTTGCCTCCATTACAGCAGATAGTATGTATCTGCGGATGATTCTGCAAAAATCCGGCCAGATCGTTAGGCTGCTCGCAGGTAATATCTGAATCAAGACTGCCTTCACGTTCGCAGTAACCCAGTACGTCCCAAAGAGCTATACGGTTATCTAAAAGCATCTGCTTTTTATCCGCATAATCCAAAGGAACCTCAGCATAGCCTAAAAGCATCGTCACCAACGGCCAAAAACGATTCTGCGGATGTCCGTAATACTGCTGCATCTGCAAGGAACGAACACCGGGCATGGAACCGAGAATGAGCAGCCTGCTGTCTATGTCAGCGACCGGGTCAAAGCTCTGACATTCACTCATCGTCCAACCTCCAGCTTATCATAATACGTTCTGCATCAGGCCTGGCCTTGATATTTACAGGAACCGGTCCTGCAAGCTGCTGCCAGCGCCGCAGATTATTGTTTTTCAGCCCGCGCAGCTTTGATTCCAGCTTGCTCGGGCAGGTTATTACTATGTTTCCCGCGCCTTGGCAAAACAGCCTCTGCAGCTGCGGAGTCAGTTCGGCATAGAGCAAAAAGCTTTGCACAAGTTCACCAAAAGATGGGTGGAACGGTCCAGCAACAATATTACCTTCACTGCACAACTCTTCATCGGCCTGCAAGCCAACACGAATGACTTTGATCCCCGCCAGGTTTAATTTGCTGTATACATAAGCACTTTGCTCAACTGCTGCTTCCAGTGTCAGAGGCTCAAATTCACCACGTTCGTAAATATGCTCAAGCGGCGTGCCTTTTATTACCAGCAAGGGATAAATACGGGCAAAAGAAGGACCGAGCCTGAGCACCTGCTCAACCGTAGCTTTGACGCTGTCAAAGCTTTGGCCAGGCATACCTACCATTAACTGCAGACCGATCTCAAAGCCATACTGTTTCAGCAAAGAAACAGCCTTATAAACATCGGTAGCCTGATGTCCCCGCTCTGCCGCTGCCAGAACATTATCGTCCAGCGACTGCACACCCAGTTCTACCGTTTTTACGCCGTGTGCCTGCAGCAGCTCTAACCGGGCGGCATCAATATAATCTGGTCGGGTAGATAAGCGAACACTGCCAATAACACCTTCCGCCAAAAGTTTATCTACAGGTCGGAAAAGTTCTGTCTGCAAGTCGGCCGGCAAACCTGTAAACGAGCCGCCGTAAAAAGCCGCTTCGTTGGAAGGGCCCGGTTTGATCCATTGCAGATAGCGTTCGAGCTGCTGCTCTACGTCTCTCGACGACGCAGTCTGCTGACCGCTGATAGTTTTTTGATTACAGAACACGCACTGGTGCGGACAGCCCGCATGCGGTATAAACACAGGTATGATTGCCACTGCCCTGCCTCCTTGCATTAAACGTTTATTATAATGCGGCTTATTAGTGCGCCTGCATTTTTATCAACATGCTTGATAATTGCATTATACCCGTATCACCGCTCCCGGTCAATGCCCGCCATCCGCCCTGGTGTCATTCACAAAATTTTACTTGCCTTTTTTAGAAAATGTTGTTATAATTCAAATAGTCCGATTTCGGACTTTATTAAAAAAGGAGGGCGCTTATGCATAAAGAGCTGCAACGGATACGCCACGGCTACTACGACCTTTGGTTCGGCACAAACGCCGTCTATGAACGCTGGGCCAAATCACACGGACTCAATAACAATTTACTGCTGACCCTGTATTTGCTGAAGGAATTTCCAAATGACTGTACCCAGCATCTGATCTGCGAAAAACTGATGCTGCCCAAACAGACGGTCAACAGTATTCTGTCCGGATTAGAAGACAAAGGCTTCGTCGAAAAAATAATCAGCCCTACTGATAAACGCGTCAAGCTGTTGGTTTTTACCAGTCAGGGTGCTGCTTATGCCGACGGGCTTTTACAAAAAATGGATGATTTTGAAGAACGGGCGCTGCGTAATATGACTGACGCCCAGCGCAACGCACTGCTGGAAGGCGGCTTTGCCTGGATGAAGGCTTTACGTGACGCCATAGATGATTAGGAGGATATCATGGGATTTGTATATTTAGGTTTAGCTATTGTTTTGGAATTACTAGGCACAACATTTTTGAAATACACACTGGGCTTTACTAAGCTGTCACCTTCGCTGGTAGTAGTTGCAGCTTACACAGGCGCTTTTTATTTTCTGTCCCGTTCACTGCAGTTTATTGATTTGAACATTGCGTATGCAACCTGGGCAGGTATCGGTGTCGTTGCCGCAGCCATCATTTCAATGCTGGTCTTTCACGAAAGCATCAACGCCATCGGCGCCGTCGGTATGGCTTTGGTCGTCAGCGGCGTAGTTCTGCTGAACCTGTATGGACCTTCACACTGAGCTGAACAGCAGACAAAGAAAACCCTTGCCGGTAAACCGGCAAGGGTTTATTTTATTTAGGAAAGCCTGTCAAATTTTTTCAAGAGCGCTTTTAGCAGCCTGCTGTTCCGCTTCCTTTTTCGTCCTGCCTTCGCCTGAACCGATATGTTTACCGTTAACGGAAACAATGGTGGCAAAATGTTTGTTGTGTTCAGGACCTTTGGAACCGATCAACTCGTAGACGATATCAACATCGCCATCCTGCTGCGCAACTTCCTGCAGCCTTGTTTTAAAATCACTGCAAATACCGTGCGTACAGATAAAATCCAGCTCGGCTTTCATTAACCCCAGTAAAAATACACGGGCTGCTTCCATACCCTGGTCTAAATAATAAGCCCCAAGTACAGATTCAAAAGCGTCGGCCAGGATAGAAGCGCGTTCGCGTCCTCCCGACAAACCTTCTCCCTTTCCTAAAAGCAGGTAATCACCAAGATTTATTTTACGGGCATATTCAGCCAGCGATGCTTCGCAGACGATATGGGCCCTGAGCTTGGTAAGTTCTCCTTCGTTAAGGTTGGGGAAAGTGCAGTACATATATGTACTGACGATAACGCTGAGCACGGAGTCGCCTAAAAATTCTACGCGTTCGTTATGTTCCGGACGCGGTAATTCTTTAGATTCGTGAGCGTATGATGTATGCGTCAGAGCGCTGTTTAGAAGTTCCAGCTTGTGCATTTCGATGCCAAGGCTTTGACAGAACTTCAGCAGCTGCTCTTTGCGCGTGTCTTGCATTTAAATCACTCTATTCTCAATTAAGCTTGATATTTTTTGAAGAGAATGGTGGCATTATGGCCGCCAAAGCCGAAGTTATTGGACAGAGCCGCTCTTACTTCTGCTTTACGGGCTACGTTAGGAACATAGTCGAGGTCCAGACCTTCTTCTAAATCAGGGTCTTCATAGTTGATCGTCGGAGGAATAATACCATTCTCAATGGTCATGACGGTAGCAATTGCTTCTACGCCGCCTGCAGCGCCCAGCAAATGTCCTGTCATGGATTTGTTGGAGCTGATAGTCATTTTATAAGCATGATCGCCAAAAACCTTTTTGGCAGCTAAAGTCTCATTCAAATCATTACGATGGGTAGAAGTACCATGAGCGTTGATGTAATCAACGTCTTCCGGTTTCATACCAGCATCGTCGATAGCCTGCTGCATGCACAGGGCAGGCATTTCACCGCTCGGATCAGGAGCAGTGATGTGATAAGCGTCGGCATTCATGCCAAAGCCTACTACTTCAGCATAGATATGAGCTCCACGTGCCAAAGCATGTTCCAGCTCTTCCATAACTACTACGCCGGCACCTTCACCCATAACAAAACCGTCGCGTTTTTTATCGAACGGACAGGAGGCCTTTTCAGGATGTTCGTTGTTGGTGGAAAGAGCTTTCATGTTACCGAAGCCTGCTATAGCAACAGGAGAAACAGCAGCTTCTGTGCCGCCTGCGATCATAATATCGGCATCGCCATATTGAATAGTGCGCAGAGCGTCGCCGATACAGTTAGTGCCGGTAGCACAAGCTGTGATGATAGCGGTATTAGGGCCTTTAAAGCCTAAAGCAATAGAAATCTGGCCGGCAGGCATATTCGGGATCTCCATCGGAATGAAGAACGGACTGATTTTACCTGGACCTTTTTCGCCATATTTTAAAGACTGCTCGAGGAAGGTATGGATGCCGCCAATGCCGCTGCCAACGCAAACGCCGGCACGAACGGGATCAATTTTTTCCAGATCGAGTTCAGCATCTTCCACTGCCAGTTTAGCAGCCGCTACAGCAAACTGGGTCACACGATCCATACGTTTGCCTTCTTTTTTATCGCCATAGTTAGCGAAATCAAAATCTTTAACTTCGCCTGCAATTTTAGTGGTGAAGCCAGGATCAGAAGCATCAAACTGGGTAATGAGACCGATACCGGATTTACCAGCGATCAGATTGCCCCAAAATTCATCTTTGCCGATGCCGATTGGAGTAATCGGGCCAACACCGGTAATAACGACTCGTCTTTTCAAAATAAATCACCTCAAATTAAATTTTTGCTATTTCTTCTTTCAGTCTTCTGAAAATTTCTTTCACGGGTAAAATTTCTTTGATCTTCCACATATTGGCACCTGTAAAAACAAGGCCGGTTTCAACATCGCCCTGCTGAGCTCTGGTGAGCGCGCGGATGATGCAGAAGCTGCGGGAGCATTGTTTAAGGCAGTTATCACAGGTGCGGGGACGCGGCTGCGTACCTTCCAGAACCTGTTTGGCAAAAGGATTAAGGATCGCCCTGCCTTTATAGCCAACGGGACTGTCGATCTGTACAACGTCCTCTTTGGTCATTTTGAGATATAATTCTTTCAGCGCCGGAGCACCGTTGGATTCTTCGCTGGCGGCAAAACGACTGCCCATCTGCACACCGCTGGCCCCTAATTTAAGAAGCTCCGCTACAGCTGCACCGTCAGTAGCTCCGCCAGCGGCGATAACCGGAATATTGACCGCCTTGACAATGTCAGGCAGAATATCTTTGATGGACTGTTGAGTCCCAAGATGTCCTCCCGCCTCTGTTCCTTCCACTACAATAGCGGCTGCACCGAGCTTTTCAGATATTTTAGCTAGTTTGACAGAGGAAACGATGGGCACTACGGCTACGTTATGTTCACGCCCCACGGCGAAAATATCTCTTG
>OHMP01001039.1_pt1 | contig 11679 bp, 12 predicted proteins | sample 1569341 | NCBI WGS metagenome assembly OHMP01 (sample SAMEA3879584, study PRJEB24766) | human gut metagenome | biome: human-associated habitat; feature: feces | place: USA | collected 1985/1987 | reverse complement strand
CAATCAACACTGCACACGTTGAATATCAGACAGCTACTCGTCACTATGCACACGTAGACTGCCCAGGTCATGCTGACTACGTTAAAAACATGATCACAGGTGCTGCTCAGATGGACGGCGCTATCCTGGTAGTAGCTGCAACAGACGGCCCTATGGCTCAGACAAGAGAACACATCCTGCTGTCCCGTCAGGTAGGCGTTCCTTACATTGTTGTATTCATGAACAAATGCGATATGGTTGAAGACGAAGAACTGCTGGATCTGGTTGAAATGGAAATCAGAGAACTGCTGAGCGAATATGAATTCCCCGGTGATGATATCCCCATCATCAGAGGTTCCGCATTCCAGGCTCTGCAGGATCCTGCTGGCCCTTGGGGCGACAAGATTCTGGAACTGTTCAACGCTATCGAAGAATACATTCCCGAACCCGAACGTGACACAGACAAACCTTTCCTGATGCCCGTCGAAGACGTATTCTCCATCACAGGTCGTGGTACAGTTGCTACTGGTAGAGTAGAAAGCGGCATTGTTAAAGTACAGGACGAAGTTGAAATCGTTGGTCTGACAGACGAAATCAGAAAAGTAGTTGTAACTGGCGTAGAAATGTTCAGAAAACTGCTGGATCAGGCTGAAGCTGGTGACAACATCGGTGTTCTGCTGCGTGGTGTTCAGAGAAACGAAATCGAAAGAGGTCAGGTTCTGGCTAAACCCGGTTCCATCACACCTCATACAAAATTCAAAGCACAGGTTTACGTTCTGAGCAAAGAAGAAGGTGGCCGTCATACACCTTTCTTCAACAATTACAGACCTCAGTTCTACTTCAGAACAACAGACGTTACAGGCGTTATCTCTCTGCCCGAAGGTACAGAAATGTGCATGCCTGGCGACAACGTTGAAATGACAATCGAACTGATCACACCCGTTGCTATGAACCAGGGTCTGCGTTTCGCTATCCGTGAAGGTGGTAGAACAGTAGGCGCAGGTTCCGTAGTAGAAGTTATCGAATAATTTCAACTCATACGGTAAATGCAAAAGGAGTATCCTTAGGGATACTCCTTTTTTATATTTTGATTATAGTATTGGCATGGAGAAAGCATTGTATGAAATAGGGTTAGAAATATGGAGAAGCTGGATCAAGGCTTCACTTTATTAGGACAGAATGTTTCTGGGACGAATTGTTTTGAAACATCTGTTTTTTTATTGGAAAGGAATTTGGCTGTGGTTTCAGTTGAAAATTTCTTGCAAAGTATGAAACCACTTTTATATAGAAGGAAAAGCCGCAACAGGAAATGAAAGGAATGCCAAAAAGAAATATTTCCAGTTTCGGAAGAATAAACAAAAAACAGAAAACGAGACAGGAGGATATTTAGCGTAAATTTTCACAAAAATATGGTGGTGTGAAAAAATGTGATAAGTACGGTTCATGGCAGGGGAGAAGGCCTTTGGGGGAGGGGGGAAAGGATATTTTTTTATCTAAAAAAAGGTAAAAAGGTTGAAAGAATGGGAAAAGCAGGAAAATGTCAGGTACATTCATTATGAAAAGTATACAATGCTTGTATGACAACAAAGGGGCAAAAACTGCATCCTAAGTGGTGAGGATATTGACAGAGAAAAGACAATAGTGTAAAGTATGGTTAAGCAAAAAGACAAGGAACACACAAAATCAGCAGGCAGTGTGTTATTTTTTCGGCAGTATATTTCGCATACAAAGTATCGAGAAAAACAAAGGTTTCCTTGCCATTCACAGATCCATGGAACGGACATTTTCCGAAGAAATCGAGAAGCGATCGTGGCTGAAGGCAGGAGAATTTGGGTAAGAGAGGCGAAAGAATGATGCCGGAAGAACCATGGATTTTTGTTGGTTTTTTTGTGGCGAAAAGACAGTTAGGACTGTCGGTATTACCATAAATTGTGACCGTTTTTTATCTAATATTTAATCGACAAAGATGTTGACAATTTTTAGACAAAAATGGTATAGTTCTTTTAGAAGCGCACAAATGCTTTTCTGTTGAAATGCAAAAAAGCCAATGTGGACTTCATGACGGCAGCGTCGGATGTAGGTTGTTTTTATAAAGCGACCGGGGCGCAAGGACGGTTGCTTTAAATTTATTAAAAAATAGGAGGAATATTAAATGGATTTCAAATTGACAAAAACTCAGATGCTTCAGCAAGAGTTGTTCAGAAAATTTGCTGAAACAGAAGTTAAACCCATCGCAAAGGACATGGATGAAGCTGAAGATTATGATCGCGAACTGCTGCAGAAACTGCAGAAAATCGGTGCGTTCGGTATTCCTTATTCTAGAGAATATGGCGGTCAGGGTGCTGACGTTCTGACATACACACTGTGCATGGAAGAAATGTCCAAAGTTGATGCTTCCACAGGTATCACACTGTCCGTACACACATCTCTTTGCTGCCCTTGTATCAATGAATTTGGTACAGAAGAACAGAATATCTGAGACCTCTGGTTGACGGTTCCAAAATCGGCTGCTTCGGTCTGACAGAACCCGGTGCTGGTACAGACGCTGCTGGCGTTCGTACAGAAGCTACACTGGATGGCGACTACTATGTACTGAACGGTACAAAGATGTTCACAACAAACTCCGGTTTTGCTGATATCTTCATCGTATTCGCTCTGACAGATAAATCCAAAGGCCCTAAAGGTATGTCCGCTTTCATCGTTGAAAGAGAATCCGAAGGTCTGTCCGTTGGTCCCAACATCGAACGTATGGGTATCAGAGCTGCTTCCAACTGTGAAGTAATCTATGAAAACGTTAAAGTTCCCAAAGAAAACCTGCTGGGCAAAGAAGGTCAGGGCTACAAGATCGCTATGACAGCTCTGGGCGGCGGCCGTATCGGTATCGGTGCTCAGTCCGTAGGTATCGCACAGGGCGCTATCGACGAAACACTGAAATATGTTAAAGAAAGAAAACAGGGTGGCAAACCCATCGGTAAATATCAGAACACACAGTTCAAACTTGCTGAATGCCAGACAAAAGTTGATGCTGCTAGACTGATGGTATGGAGAGCTGCTACTGAAAAAGATAACCATGGCAACTACGCTCCTTATGCTGCTATGTGCAAATACTTCGCATCTGATGTAGCAAACGAAGTTACAAGACAGTGCGTACAGCTGTTCGGTGGTTACGGTTACTGCCGTGAATATCCCGTTGAAAGAGCTATGCGTGACGCTAAAATCACAGAAATCTACGAAGGTACAAACGAAGCTATGAAGATGATCATCTCCGGCTCCATGAAAGTTTGATCCAGTAGATATTCTCAAATTTAGATGACGAAGCTGAATTACTAATATTTTGGAAGGAGAACTATAATGAAAATCGTTGTATGCATTAAACAAGTACCAGATACAGTTGAAGTTAAAATTGATCCTAAAACCGGCACTCTGATCCGTGACGGTGTTCCCTCTATTATCAACCACGACGACAAAACAGGTATCGAAGCTGCTCTGACACTGAGAGAACAGGTTGGCGGCACAGTTACAGTAGTATCCATGGGCCCTCCTCAGGCTGACGTTGCTCTGAGAGAAGCTCTGGCTATGGGTTGTGACGAAGCTATCCTGGTTTCCGGTAGAGAATTCGGTGGTTCCGATACATACGCTACATCCGGTATCCTGGCAGCTGCTCTGAAGAAAATCGGTTATGATCTGATCATCACAGGTCGTCAGGCAATCGACGGTGACACAGCTCAGGTTGGTCCTCAGATTGCTGAAAAACTGCATGTTCCTCAGGTTTCTTATGTTGAAGAAATCAAAGAAGCTGCTGAAGATTATGTAGTAGTTAGAAGACAGTTCGAAGATGGCTACCACATCATCAAAATCAAAACTCCTTGCCTGCTGACAGCTATCGCAGAACTGGCAACACCTAGATACATGACAGTTAGAGGTATCGTAGAAGCTTACGAAAAAGAAATCAAAGTTCTGGACTTCGAAGCTCTGAAAGATGACCTGGAACTGGATATGATCGGCTTGAAGGGTTCCCCTACAAACGTATATCAGTCCTTCACAAAAGAAGTAAAAGGCGCTGGTACAATCCTGAAAGACCTGTCCGCAGACGAAGCTGTTAAAGCAATCGTTGCTAAACTGGAAGAAAAATTCATCATCTGATGAATGCTTGCGGATCCGTTTGTTAAGGACGGAAAGAAACAGATTGATTTCTGTTTCTGCTTAGAAAGAAGCTAATACGAAAATTTGGAATATAAGGAGGAAACCCTACAATGAGTAATGGTATTTATGTAGTAGTTGAACAAAGAAGCGGTAAGGTTCAGAACGTAGGTCTGGAACTGATCGGCGAAGCTACAAGACTGAAAGCAGATCTGAAAGATGATGTATACGCAGTCCTGCTGGGCAGCGGTATTGAAGGCGAAGTTGACAAACTGTACCACTATGGCGCAGACAAAGTAATCCTGGTTGACCACCCTTACCTGAAAGAATATGTAACAGAACCTTACACAAAAGCAATCACAGAAATCATCAAAGCATGTGATCCCGAAATCATGCTGTTCGGTGCTTCTTCCATCGGCCGTGACGTTGCACCTCGTGTAGCTAGCCGTGTAAGAACAGGTCTGGTTGCTGATACAACAGGTCTGAGAATGGCGAAAACAGAAGAAGAATACGCAAAAGAAGCAGCTATGGGTTGCGCAGATCCTACAAGAGCTCTGCTGATGACTCGTCCTGCATTCGGTGGCAACATCATGGCTACTCTGATGTGCCCCAGAACAAAACCTCAGATGGCTACTGTACGTCCCGGCGTTATGAAGAGAATCGACAAGGACGAAACAAGAAAAGGCGAACTGATCAAATTTGACGTTGACTTCACAGAAGCAGACATGAACGTTGAAATTCTGGAAGTTGTGAAATCCGATAAGAAATCCGTTGACCTGACAGAAGCAAAACTGATTGTTTCCGGTGGTCGTGGTATCGGCGGCCCTCAGGGCTTCGACATGATCAGAGACGTTGCAGATGCACTGGGCGCAGAAGTTGGTTCTTCCAGAGCATGTGTAGACGCTGGCTGGATCGAAAAAGATCGTCAGGTTGGTCAGACAGGTAAAACAGTACGTCCTGACCTGTACATGGCATGCGGTATCTCCGGTGCTATCCAGCACGTAGCTGGTATGGAAGGTTCCGAACTGGTAATCTCCATCAACAAAAACGACACAGCTCCTATTTTCGAAGTATCTGACCTGGGGATCGTAGGTGACGTAAAACAGATCCTGCCTAAACTGGCTGATGCCATCAGAAAATACAAAGCAAGCAAAGCTACAAACTAATTGTTTCCTTAAATATAGCAAAAGCAAAATTTGGTCATGCCCTTTGGGGCATGACCTTTTTTGTGCGAGAAACCATACATGACATTGGAAAAAACATATTTTTCTGTAAAAAATTGAAAGAAATATTTCCTGTGAAATCATACAGTTCAGTTTTGAAAATTCTTGAAAGCCTTGATTTTACAGGTTTTGCGGCGATTTGGAAAAATAAAGTAACGTCAAAGTGGTTTTTTGTTCAGTGACTATACAAAATAATACTGGACATTCTATGCCTTTGGTATTAGAATAGTGCCATAAAACAGAAAACAAGGTGCAGAAAACGCCTTGTTTTTCTGTTTATTAAGGGCTTTTTTGCTGGAGCAGACTGCCATTTTGCCAGAATGGACTTTGCCGCAGAAAGGAAATTTTCTTTTTCTAAATTTCAAGGAGGTCAGAAACAATGAAAAAAGCAGTAATTACAGTATTGGGACACGACAAAGTAGGCATTATCGCAAGAGTTTGCACTTTTTTGTCTGAAGCGAATGTGAATATTCTGGACATTTCTCAGACCATCGTGGGCGGATACTTCGATATGGTTATGGTGGTAGACATCACTGGAATGACACAGGACTTCGATAAAGCAGTAGACGGTCTGGCTTCCATCGGGGAAGAAATGGGACTGGCAATCAAAATGCAGCATACAGAAATTTTTGACGCAATGCACCGCATTTGATGGGAGGTCACAAACAGATGATTACAAGAAATGAAATTTTAGAAACCAATCAGATGATCGACAACGCCAATCTGGACGTGAGAACCATCACAATGGGTATCAGTCTGCTGGATTGTGCTGACGCGGATATTGATAAGTTTAACGAAAAGGTATACAATAAAATCACCACTTATGCCAAAGATCTGGTAAAAGTCGGTGACGAACTGGCAAAGGAATACGGCGTGCCTGTTGTAAACAAGCGTATTTCCGTAACTCCCATTGCCATTGCAGCAGCTGGCTGCAAAACAGATTCTTATGTAAGTATTGCGCAGACATTGGATCGTGCTGCAAAAGCCGTAGGCGTAAACTTCATAGGTGGTTTTTCCGCTCTGGTGCAGAAAGGCTACACCGAAAGTGACAGAAAACTCATCGCTTCCATTCCCGAAGCTATGGCAGTAACAGACTTCGTTTGTTCTTCCGTAAATATCGGTACTTCTCGTAACGGTATCAACATGGATGCTGTCAAAGAAATGGGTGAAGTGATCCATAAAACAGCAGAACTGACAAAAGACAGAGAATGCATCGGTTGTGCAAAACTGGTTGTATTCTGCAACGCCGTAGAAGATAACCCTTTCATGGCAGGTGCTTTCCACGGCGTTGGTGAAGCAGACTGTGCCATCAACGTTGGCGTCAGCGGCCCCGGCGTTGTGAAAAAAGCACTGGAAGAAGTAAGAGGCGAAGATTTTGAAACACTGTGCGAAACAGTAAAACGTACCGCATTCAAAATCACTCGTGTTGGTCAGATGATCGCAAGAGAAGCATCCAAACGTCTGAATGTACCTTTTGGTATCATCGACCTTTCTCTGGCACCTACACCTGCTGTTGGTGACAGTATCGCGGAAATCTTTCAGGAAATGGGTCTGGCAGAACCCGGCGCACCTGGTACAACTGCAGCTTTGGCTCTGCTGAACGACAACGTGAAAAAAGGCGGCGTTATGGCATCCTCTTACGTTGGCGGTCTGAGCGGTGCGTTCATTCCTGTCAGCGAAGACCATGGTATGATCGAAGCAGCTGCAAAAGGCGCTTTGACTCTGGAAAAACTGGAAGCTATGACTTGCGTTTGCTCCGTTGGTCTGGATATGATCGCTGTACCCGGTGATACAACACCTGCAACACTGTCCGGTATCATTGCCGATGAAGCTGCAATCGGTATGGTGAACAATAAAACAACTGCTGTTCGTCTGATCCCTGTCATCGACAGAGGCGTTGGCGAATCCGTAGAATTTGGTGGTCTGCTGGGTTATGCACCCATTATGGCTGTAAACAAATACAGCTGCGAAGACTTTATCGCAAGAGGCGGTAGAATCCCCGCACCTATCCACAGCTTCAAGAACTAATGCGCCATTTCATACATAAGATAAAAATTCAATTTATTTGAGTGGAGGAGAAATTTCTATGAATTATCAGGAAGTATTGGCTGCGGCTAGAGGAGAAATGGGGCCTTACTGTAAGGTTTGTCCCGTTTGCAACGGTTTGGCGTGCAAAAATCAGATTCCCGGTCCTGGCGCAAAGGGAATCGGTACAGGCTTTATTCGCAACTATCAGAAATGGCAGGAAATCTGCGTAAACATGGATACCATTTGCGAAAACAAACCTGTTGACACCAAGTTTGAATTGTTTGGAAAAACTTATGATTATCCGTTCTTTGCTGCACCCATTGGTGCCATGCAGCTGCACTATGGCGACAAGTATGATGACAACGGATATAACCACATTCTGGTAAAAGCATGTGCGGACAACGGCATTGCGGCATTTACTGGCGACGGTACAGACCATAATGTATTCGCTGCTGCATGTGAAGCTATCAAGGCATCCGAAGGCGTGGGTGTTCCTACCATCAAGCCCTGGAATATGGAACTGGTAAAAGAAAAAATCGACATGGCAAAAGCAGCAGGCGTAAAAATGATCGCTATGGACATTGATGCGGCTGGTCTGCCTTTCCTGAAAAATATGACACCTCCCGCAGGCAGCAAAACTGTGGAAGAACTGAAAGAAATCATTTCTTACGCAGGGGTACCTTTCATCCTGAAAGGCATCATGACTGTAAACGGTGCAAAGAAAGCACTGGAAGCAGGCGCTACTGGTATCGTTGTTTCCAACCACGGCGGTCGTGTACTGGATCAGTGTCCCGCAACAGCAGAAGTTCTGCCTGAAATTGTAGAAGCTGTTGGTGGCAAAATGACTATTCTGGTAGACGGCGGTATCCGTTCCGGTATGGATGTATTCAAAGCTCTGGCTTTGGGTGCAGATGGCGTACTGATTGGCCGTCCTTTCGTAAATGTCATTTACGGCGCTGCGGAAGAAGGCGTTGCGGCTCTGGTGGAAAAACTGGGTGCAGAACTGAAAGATACCATGGCAATGTGCGGTGTACATAGCCTGAAGGAAATCACAAAGGACTGCGTACGCAGATAAGCGTTTTGATAAAAGTAAATCGGAAATTCTCAATTTTGAGGATTTCCGATTTTTTTGCTTTTGCGAGAAAAGAATTTCTACTATTATATATAGGAAGAAACTCCGTATTTGCAGTCAGAGGATGCAGGTATAAAATCTGGAAAAAATGGGAATATCAAAAGAAAAAGAAAATGTGTGAGGACTTATGAAAGAGGTGCCTTATTTATGCGTGCAAAAACGGAGAAATTCAGGCATCTATTTTGTACAAGAGAAACAAAAGAGGGATGCATTATGCAGAAGTACGTGCATACACTTGTTTATTTTGTTTAAGTTTTGCGTGAAATGGACAAATGTTTTTTGTTAAAATTCTAAGAAATTTTTTTGAAAAAATACAAAAAAACTCTTGTCAAATCAGGAAAAGTCGTGTATACTTATTTGTGTTGTGACATAGAGTGTTGATACGGAAGGTTGCTGAGGGCCGAATTGAGCGGCTTGATGGTTTTTCCGAGGAGCGATGTCCAGTTCAAGAAACCGGGCGACAAGGTCACTGTACTGAATATTTAGGGTAAGTTATCTCGACAGGATAACTTTGCGTATCTGACGTTGCAGGATACACCCGGATAAGTGTGCAGTCACCACTTGTCGTGCTGAAAGTTAAAGTACGAAAAGGAGGGGACTTTTTTTATGGCTAACCCAAAAATCAGAATCAGTCTCAAAGCTTACGATCACAAGCTGATCGATCAGTCTGCAGCGCAGATCATTGAAACAGCAAAGAAAACAGGAGCGCAGATCAGTGGTCCTATTCCACTTCCCACTAAGAAGGAAGTTGTGACCATCATCAGAGCAACACACAAATACAAAGACTCCAGAGAACAGTTCGAAATGAGAACTCACAAGAGATTGATCGACATTCTGAGCCCTACTGGCAAAACAGCAGACGCCCTGAGCCGTCTGGATCTGCCCGCAGGCGTAGACATCACACTGAAAGTGATGAAATAAGATCACGGAAATCACAGACGGAAGCAACGACCGCTGATTTCAAATAAAAGAAATTATCCAAAACACTCGGTTTATATAAGAAACATCTTCATGCAAGACTCTTATATGAATCTAGTATGATTACTCTCAAAAGAGAGCAATCCGCTGTAGAAACTTAGGAGGTGCAACTACATGAAAAAGGCTATTATGGCTAAGAAAATCGGTATGACACAGGTTTTCACAGAAAACGGTGCACTGGTACCGGTTACCGTTCTTGAAGCAGGCCCCTGCGTTGTAATCCAGAAGAAAACAATGGAAAACGACGGCTATGAAGCAATCCAGGTTGGTTTCAAGGATGCAAAAGCAAAAAAAGTAAACAAACCCGCAAAAGGTCATTTCGACAAAGCAGGCGTAGCTGCTAAGAAATACCTGAAAGAATTCAGACTGGAAGACACAAGCGCATACGAAGTTGGTGCTGAAATCAAAGCTGACGTATTCGCAGCAGGCGACAAAGTAGACGCAAGCGGCGTTTCCAAAGGTAAAGGCTTCCAGAGCACAATTAAGAGATATAACGCACAGAGAGGTCCCATGGGTCATGGTTCCAAATCTCACAGAGTAGTTGGTTCCATGGGTTCTTCCGCTACACCCAGCCGTGTTAAAAAAGGCAAAAGAATGCCTGGTCACATGGGTAGCGTAAAAGTAACCATCCAGAACCTTGAAATCGTTCGTGCTGATGCAGAAAAGAACCTGCTGCTGATCAAAGGCGCAGTTCCTGGCCCTAAAGGTTCTGTTCTGGTAATCAAAGACAGCGTAAAGGCTTGATAAACTTTACGAAAGGAGGAAACTAACATGGCAAACGTTGCAGTAATGAACATGAATGGCGAACAGGTAGGCAACATCGACCTGAACGACGCTATTTTCGGAATAGAAGCAAATGAACATGTGATGCACCTGGCAGTAGTTCAGTATCTGGCTAACCAGAGACAGGGCACACAGAGCACAAAAACACGTGCAGAAGTACGTGGCGGTGGTAGAAAACCTTGGAGACAGAAAGGCACAGGTAGAGCAAGACACGGCTCCATCCGTTCCCCTCAGTGGGTTGGCGGTGGCGTAGTATTCGCTCCCAAGCCGAGAGATTACTCCTTCAAACTGAACAAAAAAGTAAAAAGACTGGCACTGCAGTCCGCACTGTCTACAAAAGTTGCTGAAGGTAAAATCATCGTTCTGGATGAACTGAACCTGGCAGAAGTTAAGACAAAAGATATGGCTAAAGTACTGGCTAACATCAACTGCGGCAAAGCGCTGATCGTTATGGATGGTACAAACACAAACGTAATGCTGTCCGCTAGAAACATCCCTGATGTAAAAACAGCTTCCGTAAGCACAATCAACGTTTACGACCTGCTGAAATACAACACACTGGTTGTAACAAAAGACGCGGTAGCGAAAATCGAGGAGGTGTACGCATAATGGCAGATCTGAAATATTATGACGTAATCTTGAGACCTGTTATCACAGAAAACAGTATGGCTGTTCTGGATGATAAAAAATATACTTTCCTGGTTCATCCCGAAGCTACAAAAGCTCAGGTAAAAGAAGCAGTTGAAAAAATGTTCGAAGGCGCGAAGGTAGCAGCTGTTAACACAATGAATTACAGCGGCAAACCCAAAAGAAGAGGTTATATCTTCGGCAAAACAAAGAAATTCAAAAAAGCAGTTGTGAAACTGGCTGCTGACAGCAAAGACATCGAAATCTTCCAGGGTATGTAATCCGGAAGGCACTTGAACGAAAAACACACGGAAACGTGTAGACAGATAATCACTTATCGAAAGGAGTGGAAAAAATGGCAATTAAAAGATATAAGCCATATACACCGTCCAGAAGACACATGACAGTGTCCGCATTTGATGAAATCACAAAATCCACACCCGAGAAATCTCTGGTGGTACACCTGAAGAAAAACTCCGGTAGAAATAACCAGGGTAAAATCACAGTTCGTCACAAAGGCGGCGGCGCTGCGATCAAATACAGACTGGTAGACTTCAAACGTAACAAAGATGGTATTCCTGCAACAGTAAAAGCAATCGAATACGATCCTAACAGAACAGCAAACATCGCTCTGATCGTTTACGCTGACGGTACAAAATCCTACATTCTGGCTCCTGTTGGCCTGAAAGTTGGCGATCATGTAATGAACGGCCCCGAAGCCGAAGTTAAACTGGGCAACACACTGCCTATGAGCATGATCCCCGTTGGTGCAAGCATCCACAATATCGA
>OHMP01001032.1_pt1 | contig 11709 bp, 5 predicted proteins | sample 1569341 | NCBI WGS metagenome assembly OHMP01 (sample SAMEA3879584, study PRJEB24766) | human gut metagenome | biome: human-associated habitat; feature: feces | place: USA | collected 1985/1987 | reverse complement strand
AACAACAGATTTCTCGGACCGGGGACAGTGTATCCTTTTCCTTCACGGGCAGAGACAGTCAATTCATATCCATTCGCCAAAGTATTACAAACAATCGGTGTTTTGACAAATTCATCACGCTGATATCCTAAGTTTTCTCCTTCATCTTCATAGAGAGTAAAGGCAGCCTGTGCACCCTCCTGTGCAGGGAAAACTTCAAAAGTTAGTGGATATACCGGTTTCTCATGGGTGTAGTTCATCACTGGCATCGTAGGGATGATGGAACCTTGCTTCACAAACATGGGAATAGAAGACAAGGGAGCGTCAACGGTAGTCCATTGCTCTCCGGTGTAAACCGTCTTCTTGTTATTATAGTCAATCCATGTACCTTCGGGCAAATAGACATTTTTGGTACGAGCGCCTTTCTTCACCACAGGGGCTACCAGTAATTCACGGCCAAACATGAATTGGGCATCCGTAGAAAAAGTTTCCATATCCATTGGATATTCCAGAAACAGAGGCCGCATGATAGGCAATCCTGTATCATACGCTTCGCGGGCGTAAGTGTAGATATACGGCAACAAACGATATTTCAACTCGATAGCTGCCTTTGCGTTCTTTTCCGCTTCCGGACCGAAAAGCCACGGTTCCACCGGATTATCTCCCTCATGGTGGATACGACTCAAAGGATTGAATGCACCGAATTGAATCCAACGGGTATAGAGTTCCGCCATAGCCGGATAATCTTCAATGTCTCCACAGTAACCGGTAATGTCACAGGAAGAAAACGGTATCAGTCCTAAACCGGCGGAAAGCATTACAGGAATCTGATTGGCTAACTGTCCCCAGCCTTGCAACACATCATCTCCGTTCCCGCTATCACCTGTCCAACCGAACGTATAACGTTGCAATCCGGCATAAGCAGCACGGGTCATTTGGAACACACGACGGTCCGGATTCCTCTTTTCAAATTGTTCTTTCACCACTTTATCCCAAGTCAATCCATAGACATTATGGATTTCATCGTGCATACCGAGATGGTGCTTCATCACCAGGCGTTCCGTCTGCTCCTCGTTACTCCAGGCAGGTTCGCCCATGTCTGTCCAGAAGCCGGAGACACCATCGTCAATAGGTTTCTGCTGATAAGTTCCCCACCAGTCGGCTACGGCAGGCAGGGTGAAGTCTACCACTCCGCAGTTTCCACCCCACGGCCAGGGCATATCGTAGCTTTTACCGTTCGTGCTGTCCTTTACAAAATAACCCAAACGATCAGCTTCTTCCCATTGCTTTTTATTAGCTTGTGCAATTACCGGATCTTGAGATACTACTACCTTAAAACCCATCTCTTTCAAATCCGAAAGCATCTTCTTTGGATTCTCATAGTTTCCTTTGCGCCATTCGAAATCCTGCAGATATTCCGTCCAGCCGATATCCTGATAGATAATATCACAAGGGATTCCACGTTTCCGGTAACCCTCGGCTATTTCGCGACTTAGCTTTTCGCTTGTCAGCAGACCGCGGCATTGAGCAAAACCCAGCGCCCATTTCGGTGGCATGATAGGTTTGCCCGTCAGTCCGACGTATTGGCCGATAATTTCCTTATAGTCCTTGCCGAAAATAAAATAGTAGATCATTTCACCGTTCGGAGCTTCAAAGCTGTAATAGTCGCGACTTTCCGTACCGAACTTGAATTCCGTTTTGTACGTATTATCAAGAAAAATACCATACCGATAACTGCTCATAAAGAAAGGAATACTCTTGTAGAGCGGATCTTCCACTATACTGTAACAGGGTTTGTCACTATTCCACATCTTATAAGATTCGCCACGACGGTCCATCTTTCCTGTCTTTTCTCCCAATCCGAAAAAATGCTCGTCACGACGGAGCACTTTATATTCCGTCTTCTTTGTTCCTTCACTCACATGCCCCTTGTCGGCATAATCACTAAACAGGAGTTTCTGATACTTATCAAATATCTGAAGACTCAACGGAGATTTATTTACCCGAATACGCAATTTCGGAGTAAAGATCTCATAACAGGCCGTCTGTTCGTCCACATGGACGGTCCCTACATCTTCCAACTCTTCATTAATCACTGCAAAAGAGGCATTCTTCCGTTGCAGCTGTCCATCGGGCGAAAACCAAACTTTGACTACCGAAGGACTACAGAGCTGTAGCTGCAACGCAGCACTGTCCGTCAGGTGAAAAGTCACCTGACGCCCTTGCTGTGTAAAAGAAGTGCATACCTTTGCGTTATCTGTGGCACAAAGCACAGAGATAGGTAACAAACAAGCTATCATCCATCCTATTATTCTATTCATATTCACACTATCCTCTTATTTATTCCATATTTATCAGCCTCATTCATACTCTACTACCAACATTGTCCAATATTTCAATGACGGAAGTGCTACCTTTATCTCATTTCCTTCCTGAACGAAATCAAGCTCTTGAGAGACTCCGAAACGTGCATCCGGAGAGGCTGCCCAAACTGTTCTTACCGCCCCCTTTACGCTTACCTTTGTTTGGACCGGTTCAATCAAAGAGGGTTCAACCTGCGTCCCATTAGAGTCACACCAATCCAAATGTACAGCATTGGTATAATTAAGGAAATGAATCACGTCCCTACGATCAAAGCGTTTCCCGATAGTGGCAATCTGATTACGGACAGGGGGCCATTGATTGACGGTCATCTTCCCATCTGTAGAAGAAGCTGTAACTCCATAAAACTCTCCACCATCACGTAAGAGATTCTCATACCCGGTGATAAAATCATAATAAGTCACCATTGCTTTCTTCAATTCCCCTTTCATTGCCAAGCTGCTGTTAGGGAAATACTCGGTAGTCAACATATGTTCTCCTAATTCCAGATGCGCACCACCCCATGCATGGATAGCGGCATTTGCCATTAATACACCAGGGGTATTGAAATAGCCACGCCCTTCACCGCCAAGCTTATAATTCATATAAGCAGCCAATACAGTTTTCTTTCCGTTCGACCATCGATCATTGTTTGTGATAATATTTGAAAAGACGCTAAAGCCGTTATCGGTCGGTTTTTCCCACACTTCAGTATAAAGGAAATCTACCGGAGAGTTCGCAATCAAGTTTTCTTGACCATATTGTCCCACAGCATTCATCACCAACGACTTTTTCGGTTGAGCTTCTTTCATCGCCTTTATAAACACCGGGAAAGTAGCTGCGAGATCAACAGAGTTTCCATTATAATCATATAATTCTCCCCGACCACCTAACTGGTCAATCTGATAGCCGTCAAAATCAAAAACTTCATATACGTCGTTATTCTGCTGAGCCATATAGTCTCTCCATTCCTGCAATGCCGGATTCGTCAGATAGATATTACTTTTGAAAGGAGAACCTAGCGGATGATAATCCTTGTTTCCGTGCTTCTTGTCCTTAAACAGGTACCATGCTTCTTTCACACCATCATCGGCCGCATCGCTCAAAGCTCCATAAGCAAGATTGTAGAAAAGAGATTTCATGCCCCGTTTATGACCAGCGTCAATGTACCCCTGCACAGTAGAACGATAACAATCGCGATTGATAATATCTTTCCACACATCCATCGGAGCAGAAGGCGAACCTGCTAATGGCTTATGGTGTTTGTAATGCCAGTCCTGATACTGCACATAGTTGATATGATGGCGGTTCAGGTTATCCATTACCTTGTTAATCTCCTTTTCGCTCATTTTGCCATATTCGGAGAGAAATCCGTTGCGCGGAAAGCGTGCAGGGTCGGAAGACACATCAATGGCAATGCTGCCCAGAACAACCTCTTCGCCATTCTCTACTGTATATAAGTCGACCATATAACCTTTAAAGTCATCTGTCGGCGGATTCCAACTCCATGACTTTCCGGTGAGGGGAGTTTCGGAAAGCACCTTGTTGAGATGCTTATAGCGAATGGTCACCTGCCCTTCGGGAAGATTGTTCAAAGAAAGTTGTACCGGTTCTCCCGGCTGATAGGCGGCTTTATCGGTAGACAGCAGTACGGTGATATAGCCGTCTCCGTAAGTAATAGGATTGTTCGAAGGCTCGTCGTCGATACAACCGGCCAATGAAAAAGCCAGGATACAAGCCATTATATATTTCGTCAGTTTCATAATTCAATCTGTATTAATTATTAGTTATTTCAATATCCAGTGTACTCAGGTTCAATCTTATCCGATAGTTACCATGCTCAATATTGAACTTATTTTCATCCCCATCATGTTCTCCTTCATTTATAAGAATCAATTTATTTTCAGCATTTCCGTCTTTACCAAACGAAGGATAAAAATTACTCTGTTGGGTCACAAATTTAAGTTGTCCTGTTTTAAGTTCTCCTTCCCAAACAAAGCTATTCCGTTCATCAGCTATCGGAGTCATCTTCGTTGCATCGTCCAATGACCAACCGCCCGTAGTAGCCGAACCAATCATCCAAAGATTAGGATAAACCATCTCTCCGCCCAAATCCGTAATCTCAATATCCAATGTGCTTAGATTCAGTTTTATCCGATAGTTACCCGGAGTGCTTATCATAAACTTCTCATCCGGTTCGTCATCACTTTCCCTATATACAAGTTTATTCTCATCTTCACCATCCTTATTAAAAGAAGGAACAAAAGAAGTTTTCTGTAAGACGAATTTCAGTTCTCCTGAAAGAAGCACGCCTTCCCAAACAAATCCGTTCGGTTCATCCTCAATTGATTCCATCGGAGTAGCATTATCCAGACTCCATCCTCCTACAGTTGCTCCACCAATCATCCACAGATTCAGATAACGTTCTATATAAGGTGTCAGTTTGAATGTAACGACAGGAGAAACCTGAGTAAACTCTTCATGCCCCAATACAGCAGCAGTCACACGAGCTTCAAACTCCAATGTTTCATCCAAAGAACTATTCCACACTTCTGCCAACAAGTCATTCATCTCTTTATGGTTAAATGCCAGAATACGGGAATCCGTTGCACCCATATCCTTTTTCAGTCCTCCTGCGAAATTGTTACCTTTCAAATCCATTTCAAGAACATAGCTGATACGGGAATCTGTTCCATAGTTACTACCAGCAGTCCAAGCAAAATGAAAAGCTTCCCTATCACTCATCAACTGGTCCAGTTCCACTACTTCGGACGATACAGACAATACCAAAGACTCACTTCCTTTATCTGTCTCCATCTCATCAGAAGTACACGAATTAAATACAAAGCCCGCCAATAAAGCCGTCAGAGCAATATATATCTTTGTTTTCATAATCTTTCTTTTTTACTATTAATATCCCGGATTCTGTTTCAAATTGCCATTCGCCTCAATCTCTTTCAACGGTATAGGCATTAACAAATGTTTTTCCGCCGCATTGGTTTTTCCGATAGAGTGAAGGAATTTCAGAGCATAGTTGTCTTTCAGGCGAACCAAATCAAACCAACGGTCTCCTTCAAACGCCAACTCTATACGACGTTCCTGAATAATTTTCTCCCGCATCTGATCCTGTGTCAATCCTTCGATATCCGCCCGGTTAGTCAGTCCTGCCCGTTTTCTAACCTCGTACAAAGGGGCTTCCGCATCAGTTGTCAAAGCTTGTTCATTCAACGCTTCCGCTTTCATCAGTAGCACATCCGCATAACGGAGTACCACAAAGTTGGCCGGACTGGTATTGTAATCCATAGAGATGGATTTCGGGACCAGAAACTTACGCAAGTTGTATCCCGTTGTAGAATAAGAAGACTGATATTGCTTTCCGTCAAAGTCAGGACATCCCAAATAAAGAATAGTCTTATCTTTACGATTATCCCCTTCTTCGTACTGGCTGACAAACTCGGCAGTCGGCTGGTTCCATCCGTAGCCGCCCGCCACCATATCCGAATTACGAGGGCCGGTAAACGCACTCAACCAAGAAGATTGGTTTTCATTACTCCAGAAATCATAATTGGTCTTACCATAATACTGTACCTCAAACAGTGATTCAGGTCCGTTTTTCTTATTCGGATTAAAGTTATCACTATAGTCATCATTCAAACGATAACCCAATTTCTGTATTTCCTCACAAAGACGTACAATCTCCGCATACTCCTTTCTTTGGGTCAGATACACTTTGGCTAGCAACCCCATCGCTGCGCCTTTGGAAGCACGTCCCAAATCGGAAGCGGAATAAGAAGATTTATCCGGAAGCAAGTTGATCGCTTCTTTCAAATCATCTTCTATCAACTTATAGATTTCTTCTTTCGAAGCACGGAAAGGTTTCAAATCATCTTCCGAAGTCTGCGGTTCTGTCAGTAAAGGTACTCCTCCAAAAAGACGAACCAGAATAAAATAATAATGGGCACGCAAGAATTTAGCTTCTCCCAAACAACGGTTTTTCAAACTTTGATCAATATTCATACCCGGAACGTTCTTAATAACGAAGTTGCAACGGAGAATACCCGGAGACGGACCGCGCCATACATCAAGCACACCGGCATTATCGGTGGTGGTTATGAAGTTAGCCATATCGGTAGTCTCTATGCCATCCGTACCTCCACCTGCACCGACAATACTGTTACCGGCTACGATATCCAGTGTCCACATACGCATATTATATAATTTGGGCCATTGAAGCGGTTGATAAGCACCATTTACGGCAGCTATCGCATCTTCCGCTGCCTGAAAACTCTTGGAAGTATCGATAGAGTCCCACGGTTCTTTATCAAGGAAACCATTCATTACAGCTGCTCAATGTCAAGCCCAACAGGAAGCAAGGAAGTATATATCTGAACTTTTTCATATTTGTCAATCAATTAAAGGTTCTATATAAAAGTAGTTAGAAAGAAACAGATGCGCCAAACGTGATGTTACGGGCTACGGGATACACGTTATTGTCATTTCCCGATCCGGAAATTTCCGGATCAAGCCCCGTATAACGGGTTAATGTCAGTAGATTCTGCCCCGAAACGAAGAAGCGCACAGAAGACATCGCCGCCTTCTTGCTCCATGCGGCCGGTAAGGTGTAGCCCAATGTCACATTCTTCAGACGCAAGTATTTACCGTCTTCTATAAAACGATTTGAAACACGCCCGTTCTTATTCGGGTCACCGAATACAGCACGTGGCATACTGTTGCTTGTTCCTTCGCCACGCCAACGATCGAGAACGGTCGTCATCTGGTTCTGTGCTACGGACATGGCTTCCAAAGAGGCCCGGTTTGCGTTGTATATCTTGTTTCCCGCCGCCCCTTGCAGGAAGATTTCCAGATCGAAACCTTTCCAGGCAAATGAATTGTTCATTGAGAAAATCCATGTCGGAGTGGGACTGCCGAGATAAGTACGGTCTTTATCATTGATGATTCCGTCGTTATTCAAGTCCTTAAACTTAATATCACCGGCAGAAGTACGGTTGTAAGGGTCATTGCCTTGCGTCTGAATGGCGTAGCGGTCTACTTCCTCCTGTGTCTGGAAAATACCGTTCGTCACATAACCGTAGAAAGAACTGACCGGATGACCGACTGCATGAATATTATTATCGAAATACATCGGGACATCCCCATTCAAGCGGATAATTTCATTCTTGTTGTAAGAAGCATTGAGAGACGTATTCCACGAAAATTCACCCACCAGATTACGGGAACTGACAGAAACCTCAAATCCCTTATTCCGCATCTTACCCGCATTGATCTTAGGAACATTGATATCCGAATACCCGGTAGAGATAGGCACTACCATATCTACCAGCATATCGTTCGTATTCTTGATATAAGCATCCAGACTAAGGTTGATCCGACCGTCAATCATTGTCAGGTCGGCACCGACATTATATTGCTCCACCTCTTCCCAGCGAACATTCGGGTTTGGCATTACCGACGGAGCAATGGCATTCACTTGCGTACCATTGAAGTTATACTGAATAGTCTGGATGGTGGAGGCATACGCATAATTACCCACACTCGCCTGATTACCGGTCAATCCATATCCCGCACGGAGTTTCACATCACTCAACCAGAAACTCTTTTTAAAGAAAGGTTCCTCAGAAAGCCTCCAGGCAAGAGATACGGACGGGAAATTAGACCACCGGTTCTTTTTGCTGAAACGGGAAGAACCGTCACGCCGGATCGTAGCTGTCAACAGGTATTTATTATCGTATGTATAATTGACACGCCCTAAATAAGAGAGCAATGCCCAGTCACTTCCATTTCCGTTCACAGTCGGTTCGAGCGTACCATTATCCAATTGCTGCGCAGTAGGACTGATGAATCCCATAATGGAACCGCCCAAATACTCATACGTGTTACTCTGTGCAGAAGAACCTACCATCACAGTCAGTTGATGTTTCTCTGCAAACGTCTTATTAAAAGTCAGAGTATTGTCCCACAATAAAGTAAGGCTTTTGTTATACTTCCGGGAAGCATACGATTCCGGTTGGGAAATCGGCTGCCAGTCATACTTGGGCGACCAGCCTTTATCATCCCAAAAGAGTGCCTGTACTCCAACAATAGTTTTGAAAGTCAGCCATTCCCACGGTTTTACTTCGGCGTAGATATTACCCAATATATTGAAACCTTTAGTAGCAGTAGAGTTGGTCATCATCTTGCCGATAGGATTAGCAATATCTCCTACATACATCGGAAGCCCTACAGGACCTGCCCAAGAACCATCATCATTCTTGATAGCCTGTGTAGGCAGTGCCAACATGGTATTTTTAATACTATACTCGCCCTTCTTTTTAATATCATGATTCAGCGAAAGTTTGTTTCCCATCTTTAACCAATTATTCATCTGCGTATCCATATTGAATTGCACCGTATAGCGCTCATATTGAGTGGTACGTACGATACCTTCCTGGTTGAAATAAGCGGCAGATACATAATAAGTCGTTTTATCATTCCCACCGGAATAGTTCAGTGAATAGTTCTGGGTAGCGGCAGTCTGAAACAATTCATCTGTCCAGTTTGTCCCTCTGCCCAATGAAGTAGGATCTTCAAACAGAGGGTTCTGCGGTTGACCGTTAGCTGTCATCATTTCATTATGGAGGGAAGCAAATTGAGTAGCATCCAGCAAATCAAGTGTACGGATAGCCTTTTCGATACCGTAAGAAGCCTTAAAGTTAAAGTGAGCGGCGTCCGATTTCCCTTTCTTTGTGGTAATAATAATGACCCCGTAAGCTCCTCGCGAACCGTAAATAGCAGTAGCGGAAGCGTCTTTCAACACGTCTACCGTCTCCACATCATCCATATTAATCATATTCAAAGGAACATCCGTCGGCACCCCGTCGATGACAAGCAACGGATCACTATTGTTGATGGAACCGATACCACGTATCTTCATTGACACATTATCGCCCGGCGCACCACTGGAAATTACCTGAAGCCCGGTTGCACGTCCTTGTAAAGCTGCTCCCAAACTAGGAGAGGGTTGTTTCATCAGATCTTTGGAAGAAACGGAAGAGATAGCCCCAGTCAAGTCACTCTTCTTCATCGTACCATAACCGATGACAACGACTTCATCGAGCACCTCGGTATCTTCTTTCAAAGTAATAGTCAGGGACGTTTTGCCATTCACCGGAACTGTCTGAGTGGCATATCCGATAAAAGAAACGGTTAGCATACTTTTAGGGGACACTTTCAGGGAGAAGTTACCGTCTATATCGGTAATCGTACCGTTCGTCGTACTTTCTTCTACTACACTGGCACCGATCACCGGCTCACCCGCAGCATCTACTACATGTCCTTTTATTGAAATCTGTTGTGCGAATGCACTAAGAGATAGGAACAAGCCCCACATTATTAATAAGAGGCGGCGTTCAAAGCCTTTCGACTTCATACTCTGTTTCATGTACATTAATTTAAAGTTAATATTAGGGTTACTTTTGTTTTCGTTCTCTGTGTCATTGCTGAAATGACCGTGAAACAAAAGTATCCACATTTCATACTGCTTCTTAAAGCAGATAGCAAAAATATAGTGATTTATACAGTGTCTCACAGCATAAACCACTAAATATAAGAACGTTATAAAATAGAAGTCAGACTAAAAAAGTAGTGGTTTTCTTATTCTTCCACCTTCCCTATTTGCATTACTTTAGTCTCAAATTCATCTCTTTCTCCCAAAGCTTTGTTACGGACACGGGTCCGGTAATTATAAATGGTAGTCACGGAATAACGGAGGAATTGCGCTATCTTGGTACTGTCCGTAATCCCCAGCCGGATAAGGGCAAAGATACGGAGTTCGGTGTTCAACAGTTCTCCCGGTTTGGGTTGCATGGGTTCTGTGAGCAGCGCATTAAATTCCTCCACAAAATTGGGGAAGAGTTGCAGGAAAGTCATGTCGAAGTTTGCATAAAACTCTTTCAGTTCTTCGTCAAGGAATTGAGAAGATTTAATGGCTTTATATAGTTCTTCCACTCTTCCGGCAGCAGCAATTTTATTTAGGGAACGACGGTATAAATCCATCTTGTCGAGATAAGTGGAGCATTGGTCCATATATCGGCCGATATATTCCTCCTTGATATAGTTGGCTTCCGAAAGCGTATGGTTCATCTCTTTCAGTTGCGAATTAGAGTCGTGAAGTTCTTCGTTCAGTTCTTGCAACAACGTATTGGTATCGACCACTTCGCGACGTGCGGCAGCAACCTTTTTCATCTGCTTGTAAACGAAGAAAATGGCAACCAACAAAAATACGGAAAGCAAACTGATACAAATCAATGATACTTTCATTTCCTGCTGCTGCCGTTTGGTTTTCAATTGGTAAGCCTGGTCAATGATAGGAAAGACTTGCGAGATTTCTAACGTACGAAGGCGGGCATTACAAAGAGTGGCATCCTCTAAGGAGCATTTCAGGTAATTATAGGCACGGTCAATATCCCCTTCATCGTAAACAAGGGAAGCGAGTTTGCGCAAAGATACATATTCCTTTACTGCCGATTTCAGGTCGGCAATAGCCGAAAGGGCCAGGTAATGTTTTTGCCCCTGCTTGTCGCCTTTCAACCGGTAACCCTCGGAGAGAGTATAAGTAAGCATTGCTTTTGAATGGTCATCCAAAGAAGGTTTGTTGTAATATTCCATCAGCATACGGATGGCTTCATCGTATTGAGCATGTACGATGCACTTATCCGCCATCACCAATACGTGTCCCAAAGAGTCGGAAGCGTTGACCTGCAGAAGAGAGTCACGATACAGATCCGTCATTCGATAATACTCTTTCTTGACTTTCTCCGTAACGGCATAATCTCCCATCAATCCATAAATAGTGCGATACAGATGATAATAGTAACCATAGAGATAATCGGGCAGCGTTTTCTTATCAATCTGCCCCAATAGTTCCAACGCTTCTTTATACATTCCGGTAGTTCCCATCACTTCCGCCATATTCATGGCAGCATCATCCAGATAATCCAGTTTATCCATGCGATGCGCCAGTTCCTCTTTCCGTTGAGCATAGACAAAAGACGAATCCAGATTATAAGCCCGGTATTCATCGAAAAGACGTCCGCAAAAACCATATCGTTGTTCATCGGAAGTAGCCTCCGCCAATAATCTCTTCAGGTCAGCGATACGCGTTTCCTTTTCCACTCCATAAGTCCGACGGTTTTTGATGAGACCGTCAATCTCACGGAGTAACGCATCCGTACTCTTGTTATCTTTTGCACAAAGCAGGCCGGGGAAGGCGATTGCCAGAAGAATCAAAATTACTTTTTTCATAGTGCCGTATGTATTATAGTTGCAAAGATAAAAGTCTTTCAGAAACTTCCGGCTTTCAGGAGAAAATTA
>OHMP01001028.1_pt1 | contig 11750 bp, 9 predicted proteins | sample 1569341 | NCBI WGS metagenome assembly OHMP01 (sample SAMEA3879584, study PRJEB24766) | human gut metagenome | biome: human-associated habitat; feature: feces | place: USA | collected 1985/1987 | reverse complement strand
AGCCGGACATTTCCCCGTATCCGTTTAAAAAGTCCTGATACTGCGCCTGCGTCATGGCATATACGATCTTCATATCGGAAGGAGCGGACAGGGTAAAGCGATAACGATAATACTCGTCTGCATCCTCGTTATAAAAATTAACAAAAGCAGTCCTACTGTCATCATAAAATTCCCGGAAGCAGACGCTGCGGCTCTGTGCATCGACCCGCTTTAAAAATTCGCCCGTATCGCCGGGGACATCGACCGCGTTTCCGGTCACGTTTCCGGCTTCATCATAGCTGATCATCACATAATAAACATACGGATTCTCTGCAAGCTGTTTGCCTCCTGCGATCGCCTGAAGGGCGGCATTTGTGCTGTTCCCGATAGAAGTGCCGGTCTTTGTATCGATTGCATAATAGTCCATCAGCTGCGTCAGCTCGTTGGTATTGATCCTGAGGTCGCTCAGCTCCGTCAGGGTATTTTCCTTAAATTCACGCACCTGTTCGGCAAGCGCTTCGCTCCCTGCCGATGCATCCGGCGGCACATTGGCAAAAGCGCCGTCCAGGGAATAATCAATATACGTACCCAGATATTCGTCACGGACATACAGATCGCCGTAAGTCCATGTTTTCTGATCGGATTTTTCACGCAGATACTTATACTGGATATAGCTGCTGCTGTAAAGCATATCGATAAATTCCGTGCTGGTAAGCGGATTTTCAAATTCGCTGTCCGCACGGGTTTCAAAAAACGGGAAAAATGCCGTAAAACAACCGGTCAGTACGAGAATTGCCGCCATCGCGATGCCGACGCTTTTGGCTTTACTGTTTTTCCATTTTGTATCCAACGCCCCACACCACCTTTAAATACTTCGGATTTTTTGGATCGATCTCAATTTTCTCACGGATCTTGCGGATATGGACCATGATCGTATCCGTATTGATCGCCTTTTCATTCCAGATGCGCTCATAGATCTCATCAGCAGAAAATACCCTGCCCGGATTTTTCATTAAAAGAAGCAGGATCTTAAATTCGATGGGAGTCAGGCGCACCGGGGAACCGTCTACAAAAACCTCCACGGTTTCTTCATTGAGCTCGATCCCACCAATCACATGATACGTGTCCTTCTCCGGCTCTGTCCGCGACAGCGCCTCCTTATAACGGTTATACCGCCTGAGATGGGAATTTACCCTCGCCAAAAGCTCCAACGGCGTAAAGGGCTTTGTGATGTAGTCGTCCGCTCCCATATTCAGCCCCATGATCTTATCGACCTCTTCTGATTTGGCAGAAAGCATGATCACGGGAAAATCATGTCCTTTTTCCCGAACCTTCATCATCATGGTAATGCCGTCCATGCGGGGCATCATCACGTCTGCCACCAGCACGTCGGGACGGAGGTCGAAGAACTTGCGCAATCCCTCTTCACCGTCTGCTGCGGTGTGGATGATGAAGTTCTGCCCTTCCAATGTGTCCTTGATAATCATGGCGAGGGTCTGTTCGTCCTCAACCAGAAGTACGGTTATCTTTTCCATAATTGTCGCTTTTGTTACAAGTAATGTAAAGCTCCTTAACAAGTAATGTAAAGTACCCTAACAAATAATGTTATCATATCCTTATCGTAAAGGTACTTCCTTTTCCCAACTCACTCTTTACCGATACGCTGCCACCATGCTTCTCTATCATGGTCTTCACATAGAACAATCCCAGCCCATAGCCTTTCACATCGTGCAGATTACCCGTGGGTACGCGGTAGAATTTGTCGAAGATGTGCTTCTGCTTCTCGGGAGCAATACCGATACCGTGGTCGCTGACAGAGATTTCGGTCTGTTCATTCTGCCCTTCGACGGCCATCTTGCGGCAATGGATGGTCACTTCGGCTTCTCCGTGCGAATATTTGATGGCGTTGTCTATCAGGTTGCTGATGATGTTGCTGAAATGCGTACGGTCGGCAAGTACGCTCAAATCTTCCGGTTCGATGTCCACCGATATGTGGACGGAGCTTTCCGCTTTCAGCTTGTGTTGTTCGATGAGCGTTTCCAGAATATCACGTATTGCAAACTCCTCTGGGTGCAGGCGGAAAGTCCTGCGGCGTTCCATACTCATGGAAAGTATCTGTTCAACCAGTCCACTGAGGCGCTGAAGCTGTTCCTGGCAGATACGCAGGTATTTGTCGCGCTGGGCCTTTTCCTCCGCTTGGTTGAAGTTGAGCAGAGCGTCGTTGGCGGCATATGCTACGGCGATGGGGGTTTTCAGTTCGTGGGTGATGTTGTTGGTGAAATCGCTCTTCATCTCTTCCAGTGTTTTCTGCCGCAAAATGGTGCGGATAAGAAACCAGAAGGAGAAACCTAATATAATAAGGATAACGAATGATGTGGTAAGAATACCGCTCATCTGCCGCAATACAATCTTATAAATAGGTTCTATTGTGAGGCGGTAACTTTGATTGGAGTGAATGTCGAAAGCATAATTATATTGTTTTGCTTTTTCACTGGGCATGTATCCGGGAGTTCCGACAATGGCGAGCGTATCAGTGTAAACCAGCGTTGAGTCCGGATCGGCACCGGAATGAAGACGCTCCAATCGGTAGGGAAGTTTAAGCCCCCGTTCTTGTAGATAGGCATTCAGCAGACTATCATAAACGGCTATATCAGGTTCTATAAAAATATCCAGTCCCGAGTGCATTCCACGCTGGATGAAAGTGGCAAGTTCCACCATACTGCTTTGATCGCGCAACATCATATCTATTCCACCTTCGGCTCTTAAAGAAGCTTGAGGTTCATCCTCATTAATCACTGTATCTTCCAGGACCTCTTTTACTGAATCTTTTTCTGCCCAGACTGAAATGTTTGTGCCTTCCTGTCCCCGTGTGAAAAGGATATCTCTTGTCGAGTCATTCGGGTAACTCACTGAGACGCTATCATACTTCATAGGGATACCGTCTTTTAAAAGTGAAAGACTTCCGGCACTATCTGTTTGGTTAACAGTTGTACTGCTGCGGACAAATGATTTTCCGGAATCGGAATTGTACCCTGCTGAAACCTCTACGGAACCGTGGGCTTTATTTTCTTTTTGCATTGCTTTTACACGAAGCATCATCTCATTATAATCGCTCATGCCCATGGCTTCTACGATGCTTTGTTCCAGTTCGTGCTTCATCGTTTTGTATAGTCCCGTGATCCAGTATGCCTGGTAAATAAAGATACCCAGCAGAGAGATTATGACTAATATGGCAATAGGTTTGAATGGCAGTTTCATGTAGCTCTTGTATTTATATGGACAAAGATAGGAAAGATAACCGGTACATGTATGGACGGTAAGACTAAATAACACTAAATGGTGGAATTAACGGTCTTTCGTACAGATACTTATAAACATTGAAAAAACAGTAGGTAACGAGTTAGTAACAAGCTTTTTCATTAACAAATTTATGCCTGTGATAATCGTTGTTATTCTCGTTAATTTGCTTATTATTAAGCTATTATCTTTTGGGATTCTCCATTTTACTTCATTTCTTTCATTTTATCAATAACACTAAATAAAGTATCTAATATTTTGATAATGTGATGTTTATAAAGTTATAGGAAATAATAAGTAACGTTTTAGTAACGATTTTATTTTTAGAATTCGTTTCATAGTTCTGCTTTGCTTTTCAAAGAGCTCTCCTTTTGCAAAGATATAATTTTTTTGTGTAATTATAGTGTTATCAGGCATTAAAATAATTCCCCGATGCATTTGTTTGATAATCTGACTGTTGTATAAATAGGTGTTGAATAGGTAACGAATATGTAGTCCGAATAGACTTCATTATATTGCTTTGCTTTTCCGTGATTTATAGATTGCAGGATGGTACGTGTTTTATATTTCAATATTGTTGTAAAAGGAATTTGAGATAGAACTTTATTTTTGCTTTTAATTGACCGGATTTGTCTGTATATAAACAGAGTTTCAGAATAGAAAATTTATTTCTTGAAAAATACCATTGATAATCTGTCGCTTACTTAGGTGCAAGGTGCAATCTATATTTATATATAGAGTTGCACCTTGCACCTAAACTCTGTCCACATTAGTTTCTTAGCTATTTCTATTATCTTTGTTTATATTTATCTGTGAATGTATGCGGAATGAAATAAATATTCCCCTTTGATCTAGTACAAGCTACATAGAGTTTGTTTCTTGTTGAAGGAACTAAATCGCAAAGACTGCCTTTTAGATAGACCTTCAACGTGCTAGCATTTAGTACGATGCAAATATCCTGAAAGTCATCGAGTCCTTTTGATGCTCCCCAGTTAATGCCATAGCAATTGTATTTATTGCTTTCCTGAAGAAACAACTTAGCTTTTGTTCTGTCTGAAAATAAAGCATCTGCATCCGCTTGATTATCTATATAGTAGATATTTGTTGTGTCTACTCTGTATGACGCTATGTTTATACCTATATTTTCTGTAACGTACTGGCATATAGTTGGTGAACAACGATGGCTATTGGATAGCGTTTGTGTGTCAACTGCTATGCCAGTTATTTCCCATTCTTTAATATATTTATTCAAGTCCTTATATAACCCCTTATGTAAATTACCATCAAGGCTTGTTTCAAATGTATGCTGAAAAAAATCTCCGACAAATAAACAATCCTTATTCTGCGGTACAATCATACGAATAAGATCAAAATCATGTCCTCCCAGGTCTTGGACTTCATCAAACATAAAACAGTCATAGTACTTCTCAATTCTTTCCCTTATGTACTCAGCCTTAAATTGGCAGAGCTTTGCAATCCGGTTGTAATGCAGGTATTTGTTCTTTGTAATGTAGAATGTTAATTGATTACGATTCAACTTCTGAGTCTTCGGATCAGGCATATTCCACGATACTCCTCTGGCTCTTACCTTCTCTTTATAGAATGGACGGTAACATACACGCAACAAAAATTGAAAGTACGAAAGCAAGGTGATATTCTCTGGAACATAACCAAACTTACGTATTACGCATTTTCGAATATGTATCAGGTTATTCTCAGTATAAGTAACAATCAGACAGTTGCGCTCTAGATTCAGATGATTGATGAGATAGGTTGTTTTGCCCGAACCTGCAACTGCTAGTATTAAGCGTCTATCCATGTTATTGCATCTTGTATGTATTGAGGTACAATAATGCTGTTTGCTTTAGTTGAAAGCAACTCGTATGCAACCTCTGCTTTGTTTGCGGTCATATAGCCTAACACTGTGTTAGTTCTCAGTCGAGGTCTAATCAATGTATCCAGCCATTCTTGATTCTCTGCGTAAATACAAACTTCAAATGTATAATGTTCGTTGTTTGTATCTGAGTAAATTCTGATATTGACAAATTGATCCTGTGTATAATCTGAATAGTTGTCTGTAATATTGTTCACATAATCATGGTCATTATCGGTAATGACAGCCACTTTAATATGTAGGATTCTTGCTATTTCAAGGTAACGCTTAAAGCATTTTCCGTCAACAGCTATCACACCAATACCACTGCCTGTCATTTCCTTTTGTAAAGTGTTTCTGTATAAAGCTTCCATTAGTATAAACTCTGCATCTCCCTCTACCAGAATAACTTTCTTTGAAAGCACGAACTGTAGCATATTATTATCAGGAGCCTTCATGAAAAATTCAGCAGTCTCTGTTGTTAAAGCAGACAATTGTGCGAAAGTTTGAGAAGTACTATTGAACAGGATGCATTTTTGTAAATTCAATCGAGTACAGATCAGATCACTATGAGTAGAAATGAACAATTGTCTATTCTCTGTTTCTTTGATCATATCTATCAATTTGAGCATATTCATATAACTCAGATGAGTCTCTGGTTCCTCAATCAAAACCGAGTCAATATCGTTTATTGCTCTTTTCAGTGACATTTCTGTTTTAATGAAACACTGCAAGCCTGTACCTTTATTCTCAATCGGTATATTGTTGTGAGTGAGGGTTATATCTGTCTCTATATTGTCATCAGAAGATTCTTTCACAGCAAATGTGTAAGGAGCAATAGCAGCACTATACTGAGCTAATACAGTTTGTTCGAACTGGTTCTTGCTATCGTGATAAGCATGTTTTGTACTTACACGAGCCGCTTCATTCAAACTTCCATAATATATATCATGAACGTATTCACGCATTGCGTATGGACTACCAATCTGGGAATTGTCTATCATAATGGTGTTCAATTTCTTATTGTACCCATTGTATGGGTCACCAGAAAAGGTGTAAAATTCAACGGTGTAGTACTCTAGAGGAAATACTGCATTCGGTTGCGTAAGAATACGATGTATTTCTCTGCTATATGCAGGTGCTTGATTTGCTCGGCAAATCATTTTTATGCCACAAGCGTTATGTACTCTCTTGCTGTTATTTCCTCCCTCTAAACCTTGATCTAGTACTGGATTAAAATATAGTTCAACAAACATTTCTGGTAGATTTTCCATGTTAATGTTTGTCATGAAAGATTTGATTGTTTCTACATTGAACAAACGATCTATACCTAAATTTTCAATGCGGGTTCTGCTACCACGAGCCACAAGATCGATAGCTTGCAGTATAGTACTTTTCCCTGATTCATTATCTCCAATAAAGATATTCATTGTAGGGTCAAGATCAACTTCCAAGTGTTGGAAGCGCTTAAAGTTGTGGAGTATGACTTTCTGTATTATTATCATAATTATTTTGATACAAGATATAATTTGTGATTTAATGTTTATTTTCCCATTAATGGTAATCCAAGGTTTACTACAAAAGTAGTGATTTGTTTGAGATGATGAAAAGTCGTAAGAGTAAAAATATGAATTTAGCTAGGAAAAAGTTCGTAACATTAATGATATTGGTTTTGTGTTAGGGTCAAACTTTAAGGTTGTTTCTCGTTTTTTCTTTTATCAGTAATTTGGGTTAGATAATCTGTGATTTATATACCTTTATACTGGGTACTATTCTGTAATTTTGCATCATAAAAATCAAAATCAAAATTATCCATGGCAGCAATTAAAGTTAAAGGTATGATTATTGTAGTGATCATGATGTTATGTATCCCCATAAATGCACAGGCGCAAAGTGATAAGATATTGGTTGCTTATTTTTCGGCAACAGGAACAACGGAGAAAGCAGCTAAGTTGATTGTAGAAGTTACAGGTGGAACGCTCTACGAAATACAACCTGAAAAAGAATATGTCGCTGCAGATCTGGATTGGCATGACAAATCCTCACGTAGTAGTGTAGAAATGTCAGATGCCAAATCACGCCCTGCATTGAATTCAAAGCCTGATAATTTTGCAGATTACGATACCATTTATATAGGTTTCCCTATTTGGTGGAATTCTGCTCCGAGAATCATCAATACATTTATTGAGAGCAATGATTTTGCAGGCAAGACGATTATCCCGTTTGCAACATCGGGTAGCAGCAGTATTTCTAATGCAGAAAAAGAGCTGCAGGAAACCTATCCTGATCTGAAATGGCAGAAGGGCCGACTTTTGAATGGTGCGACAAAGGAAGATATTAAGAAATGGACTAAAAAATAAATTATTATGAGAAAGAATTTTGGGGCAAAGCCCTTTACTTATCCGCAGCCGGTATTTATTATCGCTGCTTATGATGAAAACGGTACTCCCAATGCTATGAATGCCGCCTGGGGTGGTATCAGCGAGATGCATGAAATTAGTATTTGTATCAGTGAGGGACATAAAACGACTGCAAATATCCTGAAGCGTAAAGCTTTTACCGTGAGTATGGCAGAAGTCGGGCAGGTGGTTGCCTGTGATTATGTAGGTATTGTTTCCGGTAATAGGGTTCCGGATAAATTCGCCCGTGCAGGTTTTCATGCTACCCCTTCGGAGTTTGTGGATGCACCGTTGATTGACGAATTGTCTGTAGTGTTGGAATGTAAATTGAAGGACTATAACCCAGAGACCTGTATTTTGCGAGGTGAAATAATAAACGTAAGCGTAGATGAGCGCGTTCTTGACGAAAACGGTAAAGTGGATGCATCCAAAGTATCTCCCATTATATTTGATCCGTTCAATAACGATTACCTGGAAGTGGGTAAAAAGGTAGGTAATGCTTTTTCGGATGGTAAGACACTGAAATAAGGAGTAATAATATACATGAAAGAAATAAGAATAGACTGTGCACATCTGAGTGAAGCAGACCTTGCTTTGGCGAAAGAACAAGCACAATTAGTCTTTCGCCTGAACCATACTATGCCGATGACGAACGAATATGATGAACTGCTTCACCGACTTTTCCCGAATATGGGAGAAGGCAGTCGTGTGAATACTCCGCTTACAGTTGTTCGTCCCCATGAAGTGAGGATTGGTCGCCATGTCATTATAATGAATGGTTGCCTGATGATGTCTGCCGGAGGCATTACAATTGACGATGATGTTCAAATAGCAGCTAATGTGCAACTCATATCGAATAATCATGATCTCGACAATCGATCGATAATTACTTGTAAGCCAGTACATATTTGTCGTAGGGTATGGATAGGAGCAGGGGCTACGCTCCTTCCGGGAGTTACAATCGGTGAGAATAGTGTTGTAGGAGCGGGTAGTGTTGTGACCAGGGACGTAGAACCGAACACGATTGTGGCAGGTAATCCCGCCAGAGTAATTCGGAAGATTTAGATTTTTCGATTATTGGTTATGGAAAAATATAAGAATAAAAATGGAAGGGATTGATTTCTCTTCCGTTTTTATTTTTGTGAACCCTCGTTTGTTACTTGTGGAAATTCAGACAATATTCCTCTTTATATATGTTTGTGTGCTGGGACAATGCACAAGGCATTTCAAACAGGTACTACATCCATGTATGTTAACGATTTCATCTCTTGAAACAGATTTACTCCAAATCTTACCTTTAAGGACTTTTCTCTCGCAGATATTGACGCAAGTAATGCAATTTCCGCATTTTGGAGATAGAGGTTCATGCAATACCGTTTCCAGTGGAGCATCAGTTAAAACCGTACCGAGACATTGTGCTGCGCCATATTCGGGAGTAATTAACAGGTTGTTTTTTCCAATCCACCCTAATCCGCCAAGTAGCGCGACTGTTTTATGAGGTAATACTGACTCTTTGGTTTCATCATTGAATACGTCATCAGCCACCAGCCCCGTATCGGATTGCGATATGGCTTTATAACCCTTTCCGGCAATGAACCTGGCTAAATCGTCTGCTATTTCCCCCGCCTTATGTTCAGTTTGTGAAAATTCATCATCATCGAAATCGTAATTGTTATCTATCCGCGCTTGTACGTAATCGGGAGTATCAAATACCGTCCTGACATACTCTGCGGTCAGCGGGAGTACAAAGACAATGGCGTTCGGGAGTTGCCTGTTTTGCTTTTCGTCTAAATGGAATATGCTGACAAAACGTATCAGTTCCGCTCCCCGGTTTCTTAATTCGCTTTCTATTTCTTGATTCAAGTATTTCATATTTTCTTTTATCAGAACTTCATTTTAGAAAACGCAGGAACGGGGTTGGCCTGAAAATATCAGGACGCCCCTACTTCCGCCAGGAGGCATCGGGTACGGCTCCGCGGTATTGCAGTGTCAGGATCAGCATCTTGAGCTCGCTGAGGCGCAGGTCGTGTTCCTTCCTGACCTGGGGATTCAGAGAGCCGTGAAACAGCCATTGATCCGTCTGGGCGGACATCAGGCGCTGGGCCGTCAGCGCCATGGACAGGGCCTGCCCCGGAGACTGGGCCGCAATGGCCGCGCTCCAGGAATACAGCATATTACTGTAAATGGTGGTCCAGGCGAACATGCGGTCGTCAAACCTGCCGGGACTCTCCACATAGGGGCGCAGCAGCCTCTCCGCCTCCGCAAGGCGCCCCTGGCGGATGTAAAGCAGGCTTTTGGCCGCTGCCAGGCCGTGATTGCCGGGACTCCGCAATTCCGCCTCTTCCTCCTGCCGTTCCAGTTCCCTGAGCCGCGCCTCGTCTGGAGCGGCAGGACTGCCCACGGCATGCAGGATGCTGCGCCGCACCAGGTCCGGGTCCAGGCTGCTGGAAGCGGCCTCTTCCAGCATGGGAAGCCGTTCGTTGGAGGAAACCGGAACGGGCCGGAGGGAGGCCTTCCAGACCGGGAAAGCCCGGAACGCGTAGCACAGGGCCAGCGCCGCCAGCAGCAGCGCGGCAGAGGCCTGGAACCAGCGTCCGGCGCGCCGGGAGGCCTTCACCCGGGAAAGGGAGGCGGTGCAGGTAATGCCGCAGCACAGGGCGCTGGCGCCCAGCAATGCCGGATTGTGCCAGATGAACTCCCCATAGGCATGGAAGGCGGCGATGCACAGCACGCAGAAGGCCGCCGGCCCCAGGGGATTGGCGCGCTGGCGCTCCCCCGCCAGCTGGAGCACGCTCCGGAAGCCGGAAACGAGGAACAGGGCCAGCAGGGCCAGCATCAGCCCCAGCCCGGCATAGCCGTAGTCGCAGGCGGCCTGCGCGTACTCATGGTGGGCGAAATTGGGGAGGCTGGCCCCGGCAAAAAATTCCGTGGAAAGGTTGGTGAACATCCGGCTGCCGTGGCCGAACCATGGGGCCTGGTCCGCCAGCGCCCACGCCAGTCTGGACAGGTCCAGACGGCTCCCGAAGGAAAACGTATCCAGCAGGGAGGCCAGCTTTCCGGCTCCGTTGGCCAGGTCCAGCACGGCATAAGCCGCTCCCAGGAAGAGAAGCAGAATGAACAGGATGGCCGCCGTATAAAATTTCCTGTTATTGCGGAAAACGCTGGAGGTATAAATGAAAAAGCACAGGGTGACGCCAGCCAGCGCATTCGGAAAGGCGGCGCGGGAACTGCAGGTGAAGGAAACGAGAACGAGCGCCAGCCCCGTGAACAGGCTGATGCCCCATTTCCTGGCGGAAGCCATGCTGTACGCGCAGAGGAAAAATCCCGTGACGGACAGGAAATGAGCGGAAAAATTCTTGTACCCGAAGAGCCCGATGTTGCGCAGCTCCGTTCCGAACAGGGAATAATCCGGCCTGAACCAGGAGGCCTCCGTACCCGTCATGTTCTGGTACCCCCACAGCAGGGCGTTCAGCAATCCCAGCGCCGCCGCCAGCACGGGAAGAACGCTCCTTTCCCCATTCCCGGCTCCGGCATACGCCCCCGCCATGAACATGGCCATGGCCGTGACGATGAGGCCCAGGTCCGCCACTCCCTCATAGTAAAACCAGGGTGAAAACCACGCCCGCAGGAGGAAATAGCCGCCTCCCAGCCCCAGCGCCAGCCATCCCGGCAGCCCGGGGCTGGGAATCTTGTACCCCCGGAGGATGCAGAAGCAGAACAGCAGAAGGGCCGCCGCCAGAAGGCAGGCCGCCGCCCGTTTTTCACGCAGGTAGGCAAGCGCCAGCTTACATTCCTTGTTCATGTCTGCTCCTCCACAAGATAACCCACGCCCTTCTGCGTGCGCACAAGCCCGCCCAGGCCTATCTCTTCCAAATGGCTGCGCAGGCGCGCCACATTCACCGTAAGGGTGTTGTCGTCCAAAAATGCGTCCTGCCCCCAAAGCGCGCTGATGAGCGTGTCGCGGGTGACGATTTCGCCCTTGTGCTCGAACAGCATCTGCAAAATGCGGAATTCGTTTTTGGTCAGCTCCAGCTTTTTGCCCTCATAATGCAGGCAGGCACTTTTCAGGTCCAGCATGGCGCCGCCCACGGCAAGGGCCGCGCCGCCCTGCGCACCGAACGAGTAGGTGCGCCGCAAAAGGGCCTCTACCTTTGCCACCGCCACAGACAAATCGAACGGCTTTGTAATAAAATCGTCCGCCC
>OHMP01001021.1_pt1 | contig 11822 bp, 10 predicted proteins | sample 1569341 | NCBI WGS metagenome assembly OHMP01 (sample SAMEA3879584, study PRJEB24766) | human gut metagenome | biome: human-associated habitat; feature: feces | place: USA | collected 1985/1987 | reverse complement strand
ACCCTCTCAGGCTCACTTCGTTCGCCAGCTCTCCCGAGGGGAGAGCCCTTGGCAAAGAGGGCAAGCCCTAGGCTTTTAGGCTAGCGGCATAAAGTCGTTAGCCTAAAACCAGCAAACTTTCCGCCTTCGCCAGGGCCTCGCCCTTCGGGAGAGGTGGCAGCGCCGTTAGGCGATGACGGAGAGGGTCTTCTCCACTTACGATCACCTATTACTCACATAACAGGATATCCAAAAAATTTTCACAAAAAAGAAGGTGTGCCAGAAGGCATACGCCTCCTGGCACACCACAACGAGGCATTGTCATCCCTCCCCCAAGGGGGGGAGAGAACTATGCTTCATCTTTTTTCAGATGTAAAATCTGAGATTAGGCGATGATTGTACCATCAACGCCGAACAGCTTCTCCTTGGTGAAGACCTTGACGTCGTTGTTCATCAGCTGAGCAACAGCAGCCATGCCGCCAGCAACAGCAGCGCCAGCATTCAGCACGCCGTTGAAGACGCTACGGTCCGCCTCAGCAACATCCTCACCAGCGAACTTGTCGTAACGACCGGTGATGGTATCACCGATGCCCTGGAAGATGGAGCCGAACTTGTAATCACCACCGAAAGCCTTGCCAATGGTAGCGTTGACCAGCTTCGGAACGAAGGTGTTGCCGATGATGTTCACAACGTTGGTGAACAGGGTGGACAGGGGGTTGAAAGCGGGGAACAGGCTGTCACCACCAACAACGTAGGTCATCTCGGTCTCTGCGATAGCAGAATAGTTTGCAGGCATCATCATAATAAATTACTCCCTTCGATATGTTTCATCGAAAAATTATTTATCTAAAACCCGGGATCCCGGGTTTAGACCATAGTGGATTGAATGAATTGATATGAATTACTTAATCTCGAACTGAATGAACTTCTTCTCGGCAGTGTAGTTCTTCACATCGGTGGTGGCCAGCTGATGGGTAGCAGCGCCCAGGCCCACGACCTGCAGAGCGCTGTTCAGGAAATCGTACTTGTCGCTACCGGTAACGACATTGCCCAGGGCATTCCAAACGTTGCCGAAAGCATAGTTACCCCCGAACATAGTACCCAGAGTAGCACCGACCAGCTTGCTGACATAGGTGTTGCCAATAACAGTCCAAATGTTGTTGCCCAGGGTCTGCAGGCCCTCCAGCAGGCTAGCGCCGCCGACGACGTAGGTCATCTCGTTCTCTGCGATAGCAGAGTAGTTTGCAGGCATCATCATAATGAATTACTCCCTTCAAATGAATGATTGAATAAAATCAACTCCCAAACAGATAAGCGGCTGTTTGTTCGTCTTTTATGTAACCAGGCTTGCACCTGGTTGCATCTTAATAGGTGATCGACTCGCCGTCGTCCTCATCCTCTTCAATAACAGGCTGGACATCGACTGGGGCCTCGTGTTCCTTGTGGCGGAAAATGCCTTGCTGCATATTCCACAGCTCAGAATAACGGCCGCCCTTTGCCAGCAGCTCGTCATGCGTGCCGCGCTCCACGATCTTGCCCTTATCCATCACTAATATAATATCACAATCTCGGATGGTAGACAAGCGGTGAGCCACAATTAACATAGAACGATCTGCAAGTTGGTTGTAGATCATGTCAAAAATGACATTTTCTGTGGCAAAATCCAGGTTACTTGTGGATTCATCCAGGATGTACAGGTTAGAATCCTTCAAGAAAGCCCGTGCCAGCGCAATGCGCTGCTTCTCACCACCGGACAGGCCGTTGCCGGCTTCCTCCAGGTAGGTGTGGTACTGCAAGGGCAGCCGACGGATAAAGTCATGGGCATCGGCCTTTTTGGCAGCTGCCTTTACTTCCTCCAAAGTGGCGCTCATGCGGGACACACGGATGTTATCAAAGATGGTTTTGCTGAACAGCTCCACGTTCTGGGGGACATAGGACACTGCACGCCGGACCGAGTCGTTGGTATACTCCTTCAGACTCACGCCGTCCACAGTAATCTCGCCGTCCTCCGGCTCATAGTACTTGAGCAGGAGCTTGGTGATGGTGGATTTGCCGCTGCCGCTGCTGCCTACCAGCGCGACCTTCTTCCCCTTGGGGATCGTGAAGGAAACGTGGTCCAGCGCAGGAGCACGGTTGCCATAGCGGAAGGTGACATCCTTGAATTCGATGTCGCCGTCGATCTTCTCCATCTCGGTGCGGTTCTCGTCGCCCTCGTCCTCGGACTCGTAGTCCAGGATCTCGGTCAGACGCTTCATCGAGATAGAAGCCTCCTGCAAGGAGGTCTGCATCCCTACCAGCTCGCTCACCGGAGAGGTGAAGTAGCTGGACAAGGTGGAGAACGCCATGAAAGCACCCAAGGTCATCTGACCATCCAGTACCTGAGAGATACCCACAAAGGTAGTCAGCATCTGGAATCCGGTGCCGATCAGCGAGGAGATCAAAGACTGAGAGGTGCTCAAACGGCTGCCCCGCAGGCTGATCTTCAGGCTCTTGATATATTCTCGCTCCAGATTTTCCAGCTCGGTATCCTCGTTGGCGTTGCATTTGATGGTCTCAATGCCGCGCAGGCTCTCGATCATCTGGCTGTTGAGGACAGCGGACTGCTGCATGGTCTCTTCATTCAGCTTTTTGTAGGGCCGCAGGTAAACCAGCACCAACAGGATGCTGACCAGGGTCATAAACAAAGAGATGGAGAAGAGGGTGGCATTCATCCGGAACAGAACGATGCCGGTGGCCACTGCCATCACGATATCCATCACAAGGCTCAGCGCAATGCTGGTAAAGACGGACTTGATGGTGTTGGCGTCGGAATAACGGGTGGTGATCTCGCCCGTTTTCCGGGTGGCGAAGAACTTCATGGGCAGTTTATAAACGTGCCCGAAGTAACCCAGCATCAGGGGAATGTCGATCTTAATGGACAGATGGATCAGGATCCATTGCCGTACATAGCCGATCAGCGTGCTTGTGATGTTTACCATGCTGAACACTAATATCAAGGTGATCAGCAGGCTTTTCAGCCCGTAGGGCAGCACTTCGTCCATCAATATCTTATTGAACATGGAGGACGCTATGCCCAAAATGGTCAGCAACACCGATCCGAGGATCGCGAAGCCGAACAGCTTTTTCTGCGGCAGAAGCAGGTCTAAATACCGCTTGACCATGCCGCCTTTGGCTACCTTGCCGCCCTTGAACTCCGTGGTGGGGTTCAGCAGCAGCAAAACGCCGGTGAAGTTCTTATAGAACTCGTCCAGGGTGATCTTTTTCAGCTCGGTAGCGGGGTCGCCGATGACGACATAATCCCGGGACTTATACTTGGGATCATCCTGTTTTTTCTCGTTCTCCGTAAGCATATGCTTGCGGCGGGTATCGTCGTCCTTGATGGTGGTCTTTTTAAACACCACCACGAAGTGACCCATACCCCGGTCGTTGATGACCTGCGCAATGCAGGGGAGTGAGAAATCACTGAGAAAGTTCTCTCGGTCTACGCGAACAGCTGCGGTTGTAAAGCCTAGCTCGTTGGCTGCCTTTTGCAGGCCGATCAAGTTTGTGCCTTTTAGGTCGGTCCCCATCATATCCCGCAGGCGGGTGATGGTGATCTCTTTTTTGTAATGGAGGCACACCATTGCGAGACAGGCGGCTGCACAGTCTGTTGTGTCATGCTGCCGGACGTAGGTGTAGCGCATAGATGTTGGTTCCTTTACAGGAGGCCCTGCCCGAACCAAGGGAGCCGGGAGCCTCTTTCCAAGTTATATTCAAACTCCAGCGGTATTGTACCACAGCCCACAGAGCATCTCAAGCGGAAAACCATGCCAAAGGTGTATTCTGTACAGCTGCGGGGCCACGCCGCCAGCGGCTTGACGAAGAAAAAATATCAAAATCAGACGCTGCCCAAACAGCCGCATAGTCCTCTGCTTTGCCCCGCCCTGTAATGGTACGGAGCAAAGCAGAGGCCAGCTGCTTGTCAAAAGAAGGGAGCGCCTAACCTTTGATCGAAGTAGAATGGCTTGCAGGCTGCCCGCAAATGGGCAAAAGCTTGAAGCTTAGGTGCAGTATACCACAATGCGACAGCTTCTTCAAGAGGAGTTTTTTAACTTGTACAAAAAATTTGAAAAAACTGTGAAAAAGCTTGGCGATTGCGCAATGAAAAAACGGCGAGGCTAAAAATGTAGCCCGCCGTTTTGATAATGGCGCCTCTTGCCTGACTCGAACAGGCGACACCCTGATTAACAGTCAGGTGCTCTAACCGACTGAGCTAAAGAGGCATATATTTTTCAAAAGCATTTCGTTGTGCACCAGTGTGGGGGCTGCGCCGGGAATTCTTGGTGCAAAACTGCCGTAACCACGGCCAATGATATTATAGCGTATAAAAGGCGTTTTGGCAATACTTTTTTGCAAAAAAAGAGGGGCATATCCCCCTTGCGGGGCAAAAAAATGGGGTTTTTCTGCTTTGACAGCTTTCAGCGGCGGGGAAGAGTAGGCTGTAAGGGTGAAAAAACTTTTCTTCCCCGGTGGTTTCCGGGGCAATGGGGGGCTGGCATGAAAACTGTCCTGTACCTGGATGAGCTTCTGCTCGTGAACTTTGTTGCCGCTGCACTGTTTTTGCTGTGCAGCGGCCTTGTCTGCGGGCGCAGCTGCACCCCTGTGCGGCTGCTGGCGGGGGCTGCATGGGGGGCGCTGGCTTCTCTGGCGATGCTGATGCCCCGGTGGCCACCGCTGGCAGCGCTGCTCTACCAGGGCGGAACAGGTGCGGCTGCGGTAGCGCTGGCCTATGGGTGGCCGGGGCTTCGGCCCTTTGTGCGGCTGCTGGGGTGGTTTTTGCTGTGCAATCTGCTGCTGACGGGGGTGCTGCTGCTGCCATGGGGGGCAGAGAGCCACAATATGCAGCTGTATCTGCCAGTATCACCGGGGCTGCTGCTGGTTTTGTGTGCAGGGGTCTATCTGGCGCTGCGGGGGGCACTGTACTGCCTGGGCCGGGCAAAGCCTGCCTTGTTCGCAGCGGATCTGGAACTGGAGGGGGCTGTGCTTCCGGTGCAGGCGCTGTACGACACAGGGTTTCAGGTCATGGACCCCTTATCCGGGCGGACGGTGGTGCTGCTGCGGTATGAGTCGGTATGCGGTCAGCTGCCTGCGGCCTTATCGGAGTGGCTGGCAGACTATTTTGACCGGGGGACGCCGCCTCCGCCGGGGCTGGGGGTTCGGCTGCTGCCCTGCCACACCGTAGCGGGGCGCGGGCTGCTGCCCGCAGTTCCTGCACAAAAACTGACCCGCACGGTCCGGGGGCATACCTGGCAGCTGCCAAGGCCGCTGGCTGCTTTTTGTCCGCCGGGTCTGCCGCCGGAGGGCTGGACCCTTTTGCTGGGGGAGGACGCAGCAGTGCAGCTGGGGCTGTGAGGTGCTTTAGGGGGGGCAACCCTCTCAGGCTCACTCCGTTCGCCAGCTCTCCCGAAGGGAGAGCCCTTGGCAAGGGCGTGAAGTTTCTGCTTTATACCGGTCAGCTGGTGAGGGCGATACCTTCCGTCTTCGCCAGAGCCTCGCCCTTCGGGAGAGGTGGCATCGCCGGAGGCGATGACGGAGAGGGTCACTATCAGCACGAACCCTCTCAGGCTCACTTCGTTCGCCAGCTCTCCCGAGGGGAGAGCCCTTGGCAAGGGCGTGAAGTTTCTGCTTTGTACCGGTCAGCTGGTGAGGGCGATACCTTCCGTTTTCGCCAGAGCCTCCCCCTCTCGGGGGAGGTGGCATCGCCGTAAGGCGATGACGGAGAGGGTTCGTCCCATAAGCCCCCTCTCCACTTTCAAAAACAAGATAAGCTATGGCAAGAAAAGCAAAGGAGAAAACCCATGAACAAACTGAAACGCCTGGCTGCCCGGCTATGGGCAGCCCTCTGCCGACTGGGCTACACAGGCGGGGCGCACGCCATCAGCGGCGGGCCGAGCCTGCCGCCGCCCCTGACCCCAGAACAGGAAAAAGCCCTGCTGGCACGCATGGCGCAGGGAGACCCCGCCGCACGGGATGAACTGATCACCCATAATCTGCGTCTGGTGGTGTACTTAGCCAAAAAATACGAGAGCAGCGGTCTGCCCTCGGAGGATATTGTGTCCATCGGCTCCATTGGACTGATCAAGGCGGTCAATACCTTTACGCCGGAGCGAAACATCAAGCTGGCTACCTACGCCAGCCGCTGCATCGGCAACGAGATCCTGATGTATCTGCGCAAAAGCTCCAACCGCCGCCAGGAAGCCAGCATCGACGAGCCTTTGAACGTGGACGGCGACGGCAACGAGCTGCTGCTCTCGGATGTACTGGGCACCGACGAGAATCAAGTGGGGCAGCGCCTGGAACAAGATGCCGAACGCACTGTGCTGCGCCGCTCGGTGGCAAAGCTCTCCCCGCGGGAGCGGCAGATCATGGAGATGCGCTTTGGATTGTTGGACGGGGTGGAGCGCACCCAGAAAGAAGCCGCCGATGCAATCGGCATCAGCCAGAGCTATATCTCCCGGCTGGAAAAACGCATCATCCGCCAGCTTCGTCAGGAGCTGGAACAATATGTATAGCTAAAGTCATACTATCTTTGACGCCCTATATATAATGTAAGGGAGGGGGGCGACTGCGTGTGCGCATGGAAACCGTCTGTGCGCATTAAAAATGTGAAAGGCTGCTTGCGCCTGTATATAGAGCAGGTAAAAGGCACAGGGGTGAACGTCCACCTTTTGCCATGAATGATATCTGCGGGCAAGGCCCATACTTCCGGTGAATCCAAAACGGAAACCGGAGGGTGTGGATGTATAATAAGGTAGAACTCTGCGGGGTGAACACCTCTCAGCTGCCCGTGCTGACCGAGGAGGAAAAACGTGTTCTGCTCACCCGTGCGCATGCCGGGGACGGGGACGCCCGCTGCCGGATGATCGAAGGCAATCTGCGTCTGGTGCTGAGCGTGGTGCAGCGGTTTGCACAGCGAGGGGAGAACCTGGACGATCTGTTTCAGGTGGGGTGCATTGGGCTGATCAAAGCCATTGACAACTTCGACCCCGCTCAGCCGGTGCGGTTCTCCACCTATGGGGTGCCGATGATCATTGGAGAGATCCGGCGATTTCTGCGGGACAACAATGCGCTGCGGGTCAGCCGCTCGCTGCGGGACGCTGCGTACCGCGCCATGCAGGCCAGAGAACGGCTGGAAAAACAGCTGGGACGAGAGCCGACTATGGACGAAATCGCTGCCGAAGCGGGTCTGGAACGGCGTGAAGTGGCCGCCGCTATGGAGTCGGTGGCAGAGCCGGTGAGCCTGGAGGAGCCGCTGTATACCGATGGCGGCGACGCTATGTATGTGATCGACCAGGTGAAGGATACCGATGGAGAGGAAAGCTGGATCAGCGCCCTGTCCTTTCGGCAGACGGTGGAAGCCTTGTCTCCGCGCGAAAAAAAGATCATGGAGCTGCGCTATCTCCGCGGCAAGACCCAAATGGAGGTGGCCCGTGAGATCGGCATCAGCCAGGCACAGGTCAGCCGCCTGGAAAAAGGCGCCCTGCGCCAGTTCCGCCCGGATGCGGAGCAGTAAGACCCTATAAAAATGCCGCCCTGCCTATGATCGAGGAAAGGGCGGCGTTTTTATGGGTGGTATTTGCGCCGGGTGGCTGCGCCGCCCCGCAGATGCCGCTCGGCCTTGTTGCGGGCAAGCACAGCTCGTACCTGGATGAACAGCCCAGGGCTGACCGTGCGCAGCCGGGCAGAAACATCTTTATGCACAGTGGATTTGCTCAGCCCAAAGACGGCGGCGGTGCTGCGCACGGTAGCGCTGTGCTGTACGATGTATTCCCCCAGCAGGACAGCCCGCCGTTCCGGATCACCTTTCATGCGGTTCCCTCCTGAACACACAAAAATCAGATACCATTAAAAAATATGTGCGGGAGAGGGGGCTTATGCCTTGACTTTTGGGGTAGTGCCGGGGTATACTAAGCCCGGACATAAAAACAGGGGCGCCGAAAGGCTGAGATCCGCATTTGCGGAGTACCCTCGAACCTGATCCGGGTAATGCCGGCGTAGGTAGTTTGCGGTAAGGTCCTTCTTTATCAACAAACACCCCGTGCGCCTGCAGTTTTGCGGGCGCATTTTTGTTTTTGTGTACTACAAGAAATGAGGAGAGAATCCCAACATGACCAAATCCAATTCCAAGACCCGTGTGCTGGTAGAAGGCGCATTGATGGTGGCTCTGTCCGCTGTGCTCAGCAAGATCGAGATCCCGCTGATGCCCCATGGCGGCTCCATCACCCTGTTCAGCATGGTGCCCATCCTGCTGATGAGCTACCGCAACGGGGTCAAGTGGGGCCTGATGACGGCCTTTGTCAATAGCCTGGTGCAGTTTGTGCAGGGCCTCAACAACCTGGCCTACTGCCAGACCCTGACCGCACAGATCGGCTGTGTGCTGCTGGACTACCTGCTGGCCTTTACCGTGCTGGGCCTGGCGGAGGGGATCCGTCAGCGTTTTTCTGGTTACCAGATGGGTGTGGGCGTCAGCGCATTCGTGGTCTGCCTGCTGCGGTACCTGTGCAGCTTCCTGTCTGGCTACATCGTCTGGAAAGACTATGACTATGCCTTCAGCTGGATGAGCGAGATCAACTTCCCCGGCATTGCGGACATGAGCGTGAACGGTCTGTGCTGGCTGTACAGTGCGGTGTACAATGCCACCTACATGATCCCGGAAGCGATCCTGACGACGGTCGTGGTGGTCCTGCTGGCCAAGACCGCGCCGCAGCTGTTCCATGCAGACAAAAAGGTCTGACATAACAACGCTGTTTTTCTTTCTCCTTGCTGCCGGGCGCTGCTTTTTAAGCCGCCCGGCGGTTTTTTGCAAAAAAGTTTGCAAAAAGTGTTGACAATCCTACTACGGGCTGGTATAATAATCAATGTCGCCAGTGAGCGACACGCAAAACACCAGCTTATGGGGGATTAGCTCAGCTGGGAGAGCGCTTGCATGGCATGCAAGAGGTCACCGGTTCGATCCCGGTATTCTCCACCAAAACAAGAGTCGGATGAAGGGTAGGCTTCATCCGGCTCTTGTTCTTTTATGCTTTTGGGCTGGACGGACTCGGACTGCATTTTGCAGCAGAGTGGTCCGGCTTTTTGCTGGGAACAGTTTTATAAAAACCGATGTGCCCGGTACACGTCTCGCGACCAGCGAGAGGCCGGCATAAAGAGCAGCGTGCTTGAAGAGCGCTGCTGCATTGGGACTGCAGAAAAAGAATAGAGGAACAGCCCCTCCCGTACAACGGAAGGGGCTGTTTTTGTGCAATAAAGGGAAGACTCAGTGCCGGCCCAGCTGCCAGAAGGCGACGGCACTGGCGGCGGCTACATTCAGTGAATCCACTCCATGGGACATGGGGATCTTTACGGTATAGTCGCAGCTGGCAATGGTGTCTGCTGCAAGGCCGTCGCCCTCCGTTCCCAGCAGGATAGCAAGTTTGGGCTCTGCGGTCAAGGCAGGATCGTCAATGGATACCGAGCGGTCGCTCAGCGCCAGAGCAGCTGTACGGAAACCCAGCTCCCGCAGCTGCTCCATGCCCGGGCCGGGCCAGTCAGCGGCGGTGTGGCCGATCTGCGTCCACGGTACTTGGAACACAGTCCCCATGCTGACCCGCACCGCCCGGCGGCACAAGGGGTCGCAGCAAGTGGGGGTGGTCAGCACGGCGTCTATGCCCAATGCTGCAGCACTGCGGAAGATGGCTCCAATGTTGGTGGAGTCCACCACGCCCTCCAATACAGCGATGCGTGTGGCGTTTTTGCACAGCTGGGCGGGGTCCGGCAGCGCCGGGCGGGGGAAAGCGCACAGCACACCACGGGTCAGGGTGTAACCGGTCAAAGATTCCAGGACCTCCCGAGGGGCAGTGTATACCGGGGCCTGACCACACCGTTCCAGGATCTGCCGGGCCGGACCGGTGATCTGCCGCTCCTCCATCAAAAGAGACAGGGGACGCAGTCCGGCGTCCAGCGCACGGGAGATGACCTTGGGGCTTTCCGCAATAAAGACCCCCTTTTCCGGCTCCAGCCGGTTGCGCAGCTGCGCCTGGGTCAGGCGGGCGTAGATGTCCAGCTCTGGCGCGGCCAGGTCGGTGATCTGGATAATGTTGTGCATAAGGTGGGAACTCCTCCTCTGTATCGAGATAACACCATTGTAACACAACCCTGACCGGGAAACAAGAAATGGGCGCTGCCCTGCGGCAGCGCCCGTTGAAATCTTATTTGCTGCGGATGTACTCGTCAATGGCCTTGGCAGCAGCCTTGCCTGCGCCCATGGCCTTGATGACGGTAGCGGCGCCGGTCACAGCGTCGCCGCCGGCATACACACCCTCGCGGCTGGTCTTGCCGTCGTCGCCAGCGGTGACGATGCAGCCGTGGCGGTTGGTCTCCAGACCCGGGGTGGTGGAGCGGATCAGCGGGTTGGGGCTGGTGCCCAGGCTCATGATCACGGTGTCCACATCCAGCGTGAACTCGCTGCCCTTCTTCTCAATGGGACGGCGGCGGCCAGACTCATCCGGCTCGCCTAGCTCCATCTCGATGCAGGTGATGGACTTTACAAACCCGTCATCGCCGCCCTGGATGGAGACCGGGTTGCACAGGGTCTTAAAGACGATGCCCTCTTCCTCGGCGTGCTCAACTTCTTCCAGACGGGCAGGCAGCTCGGCCATGCCGCGGCGGTAAACAATGTAAACGGTCTCTGCACCCAGACGCAGGGCGCTGCGGGCAGCGTCCATAGCTACGTTGCCGCCGCCTACAACAGCAACAGCTTTGCTATGGCGGATAGGTGTGTCGTAATCGGAAATATATGCTTTCATCAGGTTGATACGAGTCAGGTATTCGTTAGCGGAGTATACGCCTACCAGTGCTTCGCCGGGAATACCCATGAAGGAAGGCAGGCCTGCGCCGGTACCGATGAATACAGCATCATAACCCATATCTTCGATGATTTCGTCGATGGACAATACTTTGCCGATAACCATGTTTGTCATGACTTCAACACCCATGGCAGAGAGTTTATCAATTTCTTTCTGCACGATCGTCTTAGGCAGACGGAATTCGGGGATACCGTAAACCAGTACGCCGCCGGCTGTGTGGAATGCTTCGAAAATGGTTACTGCATAGCCTGCTTTTGCCAGGTCGCCAGCACAAGCCAGAGAGGAAGGGCCGGAACCGATGACAGCTACCTTGATGCCGTTGGTGGTCTCAGGCTTTGCGGGAACGACGCCGTTTTCTCTGGACCAGTCCGCAACAAAACGCTCCAGCTTTCCGATGGAAACAGGCTCTCCCTTGATTCCTCTGATACATTTTCCCTCACACTGGCTCTCCTGCGGACAAACGCGGCCGCAGACAGCCGGAAGTGCGGAAGACTTGGCGATAATCTCTGCCGCCTTCTCAATATTTCCTTCTTTTACCTGCTGGATAAATCCAGGAATATTAATCGCTACAGGACATCCTTTTACACACTGTGCATTTTTACAATTAATGCAACGTGTTGCCTCATCCATAGCTTCTTCTTTATTATAACCTAAACATACTTCATCAAAATTCTTTGCACGAACCTGTGGTTCCTGTTCTCTTACAGGTACTCTCTTTAATACATCTGCCATTACTCGTCACCTCCGCAATGTCCGCATCCGCCGTGATGGGTATCTCCTTCTCTCAGTTTTAATAAAGCTCTGCCCTCTTCTGTCTTGTACATCTGCTGGCGCTTCATAGCTTCATCAAAGTTTACCAAATGGCCATCAAACTCCGGTCCGTCTACACAGGCAAATTTCACTTCTCCGCCTACGGTCAGACGGCATGCTCCGCACATACCGGTTCCGTCTACCATAACA
>OHMP01001019.1_pt1 | contig 11846 bp, 10 predicted proteins | sample 1569341 | NCBI WGS metagenome assembly OHMP01 (sample SAMEA3879584, study PRJEB24766) | human gut metagenome | biome: human-associated habitat; feature: feces | place: USA | collected 1985/1987 | reverse complement strand
CCTCAAAGCCGGAGCGCGCACCGTTGCAATTATTGAAGAACCGATGGCGGCGGCAATCGGCGCAGGACTTCCTGTTGCGGAAGCTACCGGCAGCATGATTGTAGATATCGGCGGCGGCACCAGCGAAGTTGCGGTAATTTCGTTGGGCGGCATCGTTGCATCCCGTTCGGTTCGTGTGGGCGGAGATGAATTTGACTCGGCAATTATCCAGTACGTAAAGAAAAAATACAATCTCTTAATCGGTGACCGCACCGCAGAAAATATCAAAATTCAGATTGGTTCTGCTTATCCGTATGAAAACGAAGAACCGATGGAAATTAAAGGAAGAAACTTAGTGGACGGTTTGCCGAAAAACATGATGCTGCACCCGGACGAGGTAAGGGAGGCTCTGGCAGATTCCGTTCTGTCTGTATTGGACGCAATCCGTACTACCCTGGAAAGAACTCCTCCGGAACTGTCCGCAGATATTATTGACCACGGCATTACATTAACCGGAGGCGGAGCGATGCTGCGCGGTTTGGATCAGCTGATTTCCAAAGAAACAGGAATGCCGGTTCAGGTTGCGGAAGACCCGCTGGACTGCGTTGCTGCGGGAACCGGTAAACTGTTGGAGAACTTGAGCACCATGAAGGAGCTTCTCTCTGACGACGACTCGAAATATTAACAGTCTTTTGAACGGCTGCCGGCGGAATTTTGACTTTCAGTCCGCAGGCAGCTTTCTGTTTTTAAAATAAAGAATAAAGTAAGAAAAACGGGAAGGAGGAATGGATTCGAGTGAAAGAATTTTTTCACAGTTGGGTGTTTAAGGTGTTGGTGGCTTTAGCGGTTATTTTATTTGCATTTATGCTGCGCGCGACTGTCACGGTGGGAGCTTCTACCGTTGTGGAAGGGGTTGTCGGAACCATCACAGCTCCCTTTCAATCGGTAATCTCCGGTATCAGCGGCTCGGTAACGGGATTTTTAGACCGCTTTTTAAAGGCGGAGGAAATCTCGGAAGAGAATGAACAGTTGAAGGAAGAAAACCGCAAGCTGATTGAGCAGATGGTTGATTATGAAAATTATAAACATGAAAATGAGAGCTTAAAAAAGCAACTGGAAATAGAGGAAGAAAATCCGGAATGGGAGACGATGACAGCCTCGGTTATCGGACGCGACCCCGCCGACCAGTTCTATTCCTTTACGATTGATAAAGGCAGTCTGGACGGAGTTTCTTACCAGGACCCGGTTATTACATCGGACGGTTTGGTAGGCATTGTGTCGGAGGTGGGAACTGTTTTTTCAAAAGTAACAACCATTTTGGATGTGCGCCTGAATGTGGCGTGTCAGGACGTGCGCACACAGGACGTTGCTACCGTTTCAGGGGATATTGCTATGGCGCAAAACGGACAGTGCAGAATGTCTTTGATTCCCAGGGAAAGCGGCGTGGCGCGCGGGGATATTATCCAAACGGCAGGCACGTCGGGACTTTATCCGCAGGGCGTAGTAATCGGCAGAGTGAGCGAGGTGGATTTTGAACCGCAGGGAACAATGATGTATGCGGTGATTGAACCGACAAACGATATTAAAAATATCAAGGATGTTGTGGTTATCACTTCCTTTAAGGGACAGGGCAGCAGTCTGAGCGGATTTGAAAATTCGCTGTCGGAGCCTCAGAACTCTTCCGAGGATTCTGCCAAGGCGGCAGAATAACCCCGAAGAAAGGTGGCAGTTATGAACAGACGTGCGAAAATAACGGTGATAAAGTATGTGACATACAGTGTTTTGATGATGCTGTTGTATGTCCTTCAAACCGACCCGTACCTTTTAAAGATAGCTTCCTTTAAGCCGGTTCTGGTTTTTCCGTTTGCGGTGTGTGTGGCAATGTTTGACAGTCAGCTTGCAGGCGGACTGTTTGGGATGTTTGCGGGAATTTTGTGCGATACATCCTCTGCGGCGCTGTTTGGTTTTCAGTCCATTTTATATCTGGCAATCTGTGTTGCAGTCAGTTTGATTGTTGTCTATTTTATGCAGCCTTCGGCTGTAAACAGTTTGATTTTTGTGGGGAGCGGTTTTGCCGTTCGCCTGTTTTTAGAATATTTTTTCTACTACCTGATGTGGGGATATGAAAATCATTCTGTTATTTTGATGCAAAATCAGCTGCCGGTTTTGTTATATACGCTGGCAGTAACTCCGCTGATTTTTTGGTTCACCAGAAAGCTGCATCGCTTTTTTGAAGATAAAATGGAAGAATAATACAAAATACTTTGGCATAAAGCCGACAGGAGAATCAAATTTATGGAAGAAAAACAGGTACACACCAAACGGATTTTTCTGCTGATTGCTTTGATAATTATTGTATTTATACTGTTTGCCCTCAAGCTGATGCAGTATCAGATTGTAAATGCGGAAGAATATCAGCAGATGGCGCAGGGAAACTATGTCAGCGAACAGAGTATTGACGCTGCCCGCGGAGAGATTCTGGACCGATACGGCAGACCGCTTGCGGTCAATGAGGTCAGCTATGATATTATGATTAACGAAGCCTATCTGCCCGGCAAGATGAAAAATACGGTCATCGAGCGAATCATTCGTTTGATGGAGGCAGAGGGGCAGACATGGATTGACACGCTGCCGATCAGCACAACCGAACCGTTTACCTTTTTGAATGAAACGGACGCGCAGAAAAGGCAGATTGAACAGCTGAAAACCAACAAGCAAATCAATATGGACGCAACCGCGCAGGTGACGCTGGATAATCTGTTCAGTCTGTACGGATTGCAGGAATGGACCTGCGGACAGTGCGGTTATCTGTACAGTGGGGACATTACCAAAGAAAAGGAAAAGTACACCTGTCCGGAATGTGGGGCAAAACGGGATCAATTTACCGAAACAGAGGACAAGGTAATGGCAAGAAAGATTGCGGGCGTGCGCTATCAGATGGAAATATACGGTTCCAATGACAGCACCCCTTATACCTTTTCAAAAGATATTCCGATTGATGTTGTGGTAAAAATTAAGGAATACAGCCAACAGATGCCGGGAATCGAAGTCAAAGAAACCACCAGCCGGCGGTATGTGGACGGTTCTTTGGCTCCTCATGCAATCGGCGTAGTGGGTTCTATCACTGCGGAAGAATATGAGGCAAGCAACGAAGAAATCAAAAAGCAGATTGAACAGGAACATCCCGATTGGGACGAAGAACAGGTAAAAGAAGAATTAAAAGAACGCGGTTACGGCTACAATGATATGATTGGAAAAAGCGGCTTGGAATATGCGATGGAAGAACAGCTGCGCGGAGAACGGGGGAAAAAGAGAATTACCACCGATGCGCAGGGAAATGTTTTAAACACCGAGATTATCAAGCAGGCAAAACCGGGAAATACCATTGTTACCACAATAGATAAAGATTTGCAGAGAGCGGCATTGGAAGGCAGCCGAGAATTTTTGGAGATGGCGAAGAAAACCTATGCTCCGGAATTGGGCGGAAGCGCCGACCGCGTGGCTGTGGTGGCGCAGGATGTAAAAACCGGAGAGATTCTTGCGATGGTAAATTATCCGACCTATGACCTTTCGGAGTATTATACCAAGTATTCCGAGCTGAGTTCCGACCCGATGCGCCCGCTGATTAACTATTGCACACAGGGTATTTATATGCCGGGTTCGATTTACAAACCGGTTGTGGGAATCGGCGGATTTGCTTCCGGTGTAATTGACAAAAACACCTTGATTGATTGTCAGCACCGTTATCAGACAGGAACAGACTACAATCCGACCTGTTTGGGGCTGCATGGACCGATTGATATTCAATATGCGCTGATGGTATCCTGCAACTACTTTTTCTATGAGGCGGGAAACCGTCAGGGAATTGATAATATTTCCAAATATTCCGAGCAGCTTGGATTGGGAAGCAAGACGGGAATCGAGCTTTCCGAAAATACCGGACATATCTCCAATCCGCAAACCTTCCGGGATTTGCGCGGGGAAAACAGCGAGGAGCAGTGGACGCTGGGCAACGTGCTTCAGTCGGCAATCGGTCAGTTGGATAATGCGTTTACACCGCTTCAGATGGCAAACTATGTTGCAACCCTTGCCAATGACGGAACCCGTATGAGATCTCATCTGGTGAAATCGGTAGAAAGTTATAATCTGGAAGAAACCGTTTCCACTACCCAGCCGGAGGTACTCAATCAGGTGGAAGCAAGCAAGGAAGCCTTTGAGCAGGTGCGGGAAGGTATGGTTCGTTGTTCCCGAGATACAACCAGAGGTTCTGCCCGTTATTATTTTGGGGATTACCCGATTGATGTAGCGGCAAAAACCGGTACGCCGCAGGCATCCGGCGGCGAGCTGGACGCAACCTTTATCGCTTATGCGCCGGCATATGATCCGGAAATTGCGGTTGCAGTCGTTGTGGAAAACGGTTACAGCGGACAGAGGGGAGCGCCGATTGCAAGAGCAATTTTTGACGAGTATTTCGGGCTCAACAAAGAGCAGGAACAGCAGCAGCCGCAAACCGAAGGACAGCTGATTCCGTAACACAAAACGGGATAATCGAAGAAAAAAATCACAGAATAAAGCTGAGAAAGAAAACAGGGCAGACGTTTTAAAAGCAGATTGCAGGCGAAACGTCTGCCTTCTTATCAAATGATACGAATCATGTAGGCTCTGTGGAGAAACAAAAAAAATTCCATGCTTTATACAAAAAGTGCGTGAAAAAGGTTTACAAAACCGAGCAAAAATGATAAGATGTAAACGGGAATTATTGTTGACTGCTGACGAAATTTCAAAAATCTTAGCGAAAACATAAAAGGAAAAGCAGTACCACACAGCAAAAATACAGGGGTTTATTTCTGTATTTTCATATTTATCTTAAAACAAAGAAGGGAATGAAACAACAGATGAATATTGGTTTAATTGCCCACGATACCAAAAAGGAATTGATGGTACAGTTTTGTATTGCTTATTGCGGGGTACTCAGTCGTCATAACGTGTGCGCGACAGGTACAACAGGAAAATTGGTGGCAGAGGCAACAGGCTTGGATATCTTGCGCTTTTTAAGCGGCTCTCAGGGCGGTGACCAGCAGATAGCTGCAAGAATTGCTTGTAATGAACTGGATCTTCTGCTGATGTTCCGTGATCCGATTACGGCAAAACCAAACGAGCTGAACGAGGCAAATATTTTGCGTCTGTGCGATGTACACAATGTTCCGGTTGCAACCAATATTGCAACGGCGGAAGCTTTGATCCATGCTTTAGAGCGCGGAGATTTGGACTGGAGAAATATCGGTCATCCCACAGTATAGCTTTTATTCTGTTTTAAGCAGAATCAATTAGTACGGGAAATGTTGTTTTTTGGTTGATTATGAAGTAGAGATAAGGGGAGAATGCCGAAGGGAAATACAAAGGCATTCTTTTTCTTTGCGGGTTTCACCCGGGGGTGTATTGAGAAAAAGTTCCTTGGAAAAAAGACTTGCATTTTGCAAAAGATTGTTGTATGATAAATACATTCTCAAAGCAAAATATCAATAACGGCGTTTGACGCGCGGAGGAGTAACAAAAATACCGTCGGTTCAGAGAGGGTTTTCACAGGCTGAAAGGAACCCCGTACAGGATTTTGCGAAGACACCGGGCAGAGCTGAAACAAATCTTGTTTCCGTCTTTCCTGCGTTAAAGGAAAAATGAAGGAAATTCCGACCTTATGCGGAATTTTAAATCAGGGTGGCACCACGTGGAATGTTTTTGCTCCTCGTCCCTTGCAGTTGATTCGGCTGTGAGGGACGGGGAGCTTTCTTGTTTTCGGAACAAAGGGAGGAAAAAAGAATGAGTGAAAAAAGGGAAGAACAGGAATATTCGATTGTTTTGGCAACCTCGAAGGATGTTCCGAAAATTGCGCGATTGTACGATGCGATTACAGCGGCAGAAGCGCAGGGAGAAAACTTTTCCGGATGGGAACAGGGAGAATATCCGCAAGAATGGACAGCAAAGGAGCTGCTTTCGGCGGGCGGACTGTACTGTATCTTTGATAAAAGCGGGGAAACGGTGATTGCTTCTGCAGCGTATGATAATCGCCACGAGGATTGTTATTCTTTGATAAAATGGGAAAAGGAAATTCCCAACGAAAAAACCCTGTGTATCCATACTTTGGCAGTTCATCCCGATTACCGCTGTCTGGGATTGGGAGAAAAGATGATGCGGTTTGGCTTTGAGAAGGCAAAAGAACTGGGGCTGGAAGGAATCCGAATTGATACCTGGGTGAATAACCTACCGGGACTGCGGCTGTATCACCGCTTGGGTTATCGGGATGCGCAGGTTCTTTCCGAAAATGTTCACTATGACGGGGACAGGATGGCATATCAGTTTTTAGAGTGGTATCCGGACTTTGAAGTCAGAAAATAAAAGAAAAGGAGAATGTAAGATGGCAGAAACGATGAACGGTTTAAAAAGAACCAGCTACTGCGGCAGACTTTCCAAAGAAAATGTCGGCAAAGAAGAAGTTGTTTGCGGTTGGGTACAAAAACAGAGAGATAAAGGACACCTGATTTTTATTGATTTGAGGGACAGAACCGGCGTGGTACAGTTGGTATTTGATGACAACACCGACCGGGAAGTTTTTGAAAAGGCAGCTTCGGCTCGCGCAGAATATGTGCTGATGGCAAAGGGTATTGTCCGCCAGAGGGAGGCTGTCAACACCGAAATTTCCACCGGAGAGATTGAGGTATATGTTACCGAGCTGCGCGTGCTGTCCAAGGCGCAGACCCCTCCGTTTGAAATTACCGACAAGAGTAAGGTAAAAGAGGAACTTCGTTTAAAATATCGTTACCTTGATTTGAGAAGAAAAACCCTTCAGGAAAAGATGATGCTGCGTCATCAGATTGCAAAGGTAACCAGAGATTATTTTTATGAAAATGACTTTTTGGAAATCGAAACTCCGATGTTGATTAAATCCACACCGGAAGGTGCAAGGGACTACTTGGTTCCGTCCAGAATCCACCACGGCAGGTTCTACGCTTTGCCGCAGTCCCCGCAGATTTACAAACAGCTTTTGATGCTGTCCGGATTTGACCGTTATATTCAGTTGGCAAGATGTTTCCGCGACGAGGACCTGCGCGCAGACCGTCAGCCGGAATTTACCCAGATTGACCTGGAAATGTCCTTTGTTACCCAGGAAGATATTATGCAGATGCTGGAAGGATATATCAAACGCCTGTACAAAGAAGTAAAAGGAATTACGATTGCGGATATGCCGAGATTGACCTACCATGAAGCGATGGAACGCTACGGTTCGGATAAACCGGATACCCGCTTTGGCATGGAGATTGTTAATCTGACAGAATTGGTTCAAAACAATGAATTTCCGGTATTTGCAAATGCGATTGCGGAGGGCGGTTCGGTTCGCTGTATCGTTGCAAAGAACGCAGCTTCTGTGCTGACCAGAAAAGCGATTGATAAACTCACCGAACAGGCAAAAGGAATCGGCGCGAAGGGTCTTGCATTTATCCGTTGGGCAGATGAAAAACCGAACTGCTCGTTTGCAAAGTTTATGGGTGAAGAGGAACTGACATCGTTGCTCAATCACCTCGGCTGCGAACAGGGCGATGTTGTCCTTATTGTTGCAGATAAAGACCGCGTTGTTCTGCCGACCCTCGGTCAGCTGCGTCTGACTTTGGGCAAACAGTTGGAGCTGATTCCGGAAGGAATGTACAACTTCCTGTGGATTACCGAATTCCCGTTCTTTGAGTGGGACGAAGAAAGCGGAAGCTGGCTTGCGATGCACCATCCGTTCACCATGCCGTTGGAAGAGTGCCTGCCTTACATTGACTCCGATCCGGGCTCTGTACGCGCTCAGGCATATGATATGGTTGTTAACGGCGTAGAATTGCTCAGCGGTTCGATTCGTATTACAGATTACGAATTGCAGCAGAAGATGTTTGAAGCGTTGGGATTGACAGAAGAAGAAATCGAAGCAAAATTCGGCTTCTTAGTGGATGCTTACAAATACGGCGCGCCGCCGCACGGAGGAGCAGCGTTAGGTTTGGACCGTATCGTTATGACAATGTGCGGCTGCGACAACCTGCGCGATGTTGTTGCTTTCCCGAAGGTACAGAATGCAAGCGAGCTGATGAGCCAGTGCCCGTCGGCAGTTGACCAAAAGAGTTTGGACGACCTTGCAATCGCTGTTACAGAAACCGAAAAAGAAGAGGAATAAATATAAAAAGGTCGTGATTTTTATCACGACCTTTTTATTACAGCATAATGATTTGACAAGAGATAAATTTTTCTCCCTCAAATTGGAATTTTACAGCGAACGGCATAATATCTTTGATTTCTTTTACCTGTTCATAGCCAAAGTCCGGCTGAAAATATTGGATAATGGTACATAATGCGGTGATGTGACAGGAAACAGCGATGTTTTTTCCCTGAAACTGTTTGAGAATGTGGGTTAAAGCGGCGATATTTCGTGCCTGAACTTCTGCCAGATTTTCTCCGAATTCCTTTTTAAACTGAAAATCTTCCCACTGTTTTTTGGTGTAATCCTCATAGTCATTGACAAAAGAACCGTTTGCCCGTTCCCGAAGGTCATCAACAGTGATGATTTCTTTGTTGTGGCTGTCGGCAAAGGGTTTGATGCTTTCAATGGTGCGTACAAAAGGGCTGGAAACAACAACATCAATCTCTTTATCTTCCAGGTAAGCGCTGATTTTAGCGACATCCCGTTTTCCTTCTTCGGTTAAAGGGCGGATACTGTCCTGTTCTACGGTAAAATCCGGGCGACAATGGCGAACAAAATAAAGTGTAGTCATGTGAAAGGTTCCTTTCTGTTTTTCGGTTTCATCATTCGATTAACATGGTAACACAAAGCGCAGAACTTTACAAGAATGAGAGATATGGGAAAAATCAATCGGAAAACAGAATCCGAAAGAAAATTTCTATCCTTTAAAGGATAGAAATTTTCCAATCAAAGATTATTCCTCTGCGGAAGGAATTTTTTGAATCAAAGAATCCATGTCGGTATGGCAGTTTTCCCAAACAGCGTTGAGATTGACAGGACAGTCAGCAGGAAGAGAGTCGGCTGCGCGCTGCGGCAGAGTTTCCTCTGATTTTGTCCAAAGGGGGTACAGGTCAAACACCATAACTTCTGTGTTGGAAAAAACATGGTACTGTCCCCAATCTGCCGTGGAAATTTTTTTGGACGGACTGAGCTGAATATAGGTTGTGTTGTCAGGAACAGCCTGTAAAAACAGTACGGTGGAGCAATCTTCCGGCAAACCAAGCGAGGAGTCAAGAGCAAGCTCGGTAAAATCACCTTGCCAATCGGTATCGTAATCGGAACGATGACGGACAACCAATTTGTCCCGATATTCTTCGGGAATCTGATCGAATGAAATCTCGTATCCGAAAGATTCCAGAGAAGCAGGTTCTGCCGTAACTTCCACCACAGGGGTGCAGGCGCAAAAACAAAGCGCAGTTACGGAAAAAAGCAGCACATAAAAGAATCGTTTCATAAAAATCACCTCTCATGAAAATAACAACATCATCATATCCAAAACAAAGGAAAAAATCAAGACAAAATTTCTGAATAAAAGCAAAAATAAAAAAAGAATTTACTTTTTTGACTCAATCATTTATTCTGACAGAAGGACAACAGGAAAGAAGGTTTTGTAACGATGGAACTGACGGAAAGATTATATGTATCGGATGTAGACGGAACATTGTTTGAAAACGGAGAGCCGAAAATCAGCGAAGAAGGGGCAGAACTGTTCCGAAAACTGGTGAAGCGGGGGATTGCTTTTACCATAGCTTCCGGACGAAATTTGTACGGTGTATACGATTTGGCGCAGGAATGTGGTATCACCTTGCCGGTGATTGCATATAACGGCTCTGCAATTTATGATTTTCAAAAAGGAAAGATGCTGCGATATTTTGCGATGGAGCAAACAGCGGTTGCAAGACTGTGCGGATTGTTTGACGGCGCCAATCTGCCGTTTAAAGCCTGCGTATATTTTAAAAATCAGGAACGATGCCTGACCTTTAATCAAAACGGCTATCGTTCTTCCCTTTGGACCGATCGGGCAGTTCACCCGAAAAGCGGCTTGCTGTATGATGAGCCGACAGTAGGGAAAGGCGTTTCGGAGATACTAAGCGGGGAATGTTTGTATGTCGGAACAAGCGGAAAAAGGGAGGTATTGGAGCCGCTTTATCAAAGGATAGAGAAGCTGCCGAACATTCAGCCGGTATTTCATCAAAGCCCGTATGACAGTGAAAAATGGTTTATTGATGTGGGCGCAGAACAAGCCGGAAAAGGAACAGCCTCCCTTGTATTGAAAGAAATGATAGGGGCAAAGGAGTTGGTTGTGTACGGGGATAACCACAACGATATTCCGATGCTGAAAGCTGCCGACCGCGCTTATGTGGTGTCCGCAGCATCACCGGAGGTTGCAGCGTATGCCGATGCAAAACTTCCTCAACGAAAAGACAGTGTCTTAAAATCTGTTTGGGAAGAAAATCAGTAAGATTAAAAGGTCACAATTTCCAAAAGTTGAGTGAGAGAAGAAATTACATAGGTTAAGGAGAGGTCATCGGGCAGAGGTTGGTGGGAAGGATTGAACCAACAGCGGTCTAAGCCTGCCGCCAACGCGCCGCGCATATCGGAGGAGAGAGAATCGCCCACCATCAAAGCCTTTTTAGAGTCAAAATCGGGGATACGGGCAAATACATAATCAAAATATTCTTTGCGCGGTTTTTGAAACCCGGCATCCTCCGAAACAAAAATGTCAGAAAGGTAAGGAGCCAGCGCACTGGAAGAAAGTCGGCTGTGCTGGGCGCGGGAAACGCCGTTGGTAAGGATGTAGAGCCGACATCCCATCTCACATAAGCGGCGGCAAACCTCCGGAGCCTGCGGCATCGGTTTGTTACCTTCTCCCAAACGGAGCAGATATTGCCGATTAAATTCAGAAGAATCAATCCCGGTAATGCCAAGCTGTTCAAACAGCAGAGCAAATCGGGAAGAAAGAAGCTGTTGTTTGCTGATTTTATTTTGTTCAAATTCTCTCCATAAATTTTGATTGACCGTTTGATAGATTTGTTCGACAGAGGGGGTAAGGGTGAGACGATAATCGGAAAATACTTTAACCAGCGCCTGATGTTCGGCATCGTCAAAATCCATTACGGTGTTGTCTGCATCTAAAAGAATGATAGGATATTTTAAAGCGTTCATAAAACTGCCCCTTTCGCATAATAAAAAGTAAAAAGCGAAAAAACCTGTTTCTCTTTACGGAAACAGGTTTTTTCGGTGTGGATGAAAGGTTGTCTTTCGTATAGAATCAGAAGAAATCTAAAAGAATAAACTGTATTTATAGTATAATCCAAATTTCGACAAAAATCAATTCGCTTTTTTTACAAAAGAAAGGTGAGAAAAAAGTGAATTTGACGAATTTGTTCATAATAATGACCAAAAACAAAGCGCTTATTTATCAATACTTTCTGCTTGTTCCAATGATAAAAGCGAATATTTGTATAACAGCCGTATTTTTACGGAAAAAAGAAACAGAACTGCCGTAACAACAAACGGCAGTTCTGTTTTCAGACGATGAAAGAAAAGATAAAATTAAGAGATAATCCAATCTTCGGTGTTGCAACGATTTTCTTCGCTGACACCCGGGTAGGTGAACTGTTCCATCAGCAGTTTGTCGTCTTGACGAACCACAGTAAAGGTGTAGGTTTCCGGCTCACTCAGAGAAAGGGGAGCGTCCATGCCGGCATCCTCTTCCCGATAGCCGTATTTTGCTTCTGCTTGATAGGTGAAAGTATCGCCGTCTTGCGAAAGCAGCTGCAAGGAAACAATCTCGGCAAAATATTGATTGGACATGGAA
>OHMP01001018.1_pt1 | contig 11857 bp, 6 predicted proteins | sample 1569341 | NCBI WGS metagenome assembly OHMP01 (sample SAMEA3879584, study PRJEB24766) | human gut metagenome | biome: human-associated habitat; feature: feces | place: USA | collected 1985/1987 | reverse complement strand
CAGCACCGCCACGCAGACGCCCCTCCCCGTAAGCCCCAGGGTATAGGCGTCCCGGCAGCGGATCTGTTCCTTTACACGATTCACATATGATTTCCTCGGAGTCCTTTTATAAATAGGATATTCCAGGGAAAGCGTTTTGCCCATCCGGCGTTTTTTCCAGATATTTCAAATCTTAAGAAAATCTTCATAATTCATTCAAAGAATATACAATCATTTTCCAGCATAACGTGCTATACTTTAACCATAAGAAATGCACGATACAAATTTTAAATCCTTTATCCTAAAAACCTTTTTGAAATCGAAATCCTAAATGACAAATCCCCGCTGCGATACAAGCGGGGTTTTCTCATGTCTAAGCCCCAGCAGCCGAAAACGGCAGCCGGGGCTCTCTTTTGTCTCTATCCTCTTAAACTACTCCACATCCTTTAATAACCCGCAGAAATCAAAGGTTGCAAAGTAATCCTTTGGTGTCTCCGCGCGGCGGATCATGCGGACGCTTCCGTCCTCCTGTAAAAGAAGCTCTGCGCTCCTAAGCTTTCCATTATAATTATACCCCATGGAAAAGCCGTGGGCTCCGGTGTCGTGGATGAACAGGAGATCTCCCATCTGGATCTCTGGCAGCATCCGGTCCACCGCAAACTTATCGTTGTTCTCGCAGAGGGAGCCGGTCACATCATACTTATGGTCGCAGGGGGCGTTCTCCTTTCCCATGACCGTAATATGGTGGTAAGCGCCGTACATGGCCGGGCGCATCAGGTTCACCGCACAGGCGTCCACGCCGATATATTCCTTATAGGTATGCTTTTCGTGGATGGCCCGGGTCACTAAGGCTCCGTAGGGTCCCAGCATAAAGCGGCCCAGCTCTGTGAAAATAGCCACGTCTCCCATGCCGGCCGGGACCAGAACCTCCTCGTAAACCTTTCTCACCCCGTCTCCGATGACGCGGATATCGTTGGGCTCCTGGTCCGGGCGGTATGGAATGCCAATGCCGCCGGAAAGATTGATAAAGGCAATGTGGACGCCTGCGGCGTTTTTCACACGGACTGCCAGTTCAAACAGGATCTTAGCCAGAAGCGGATAATATTCGTTGGTAACGGTATTGCTGGCCAGGAACGCATGGATCCCGAAGTGCTTTACTCCCTTATCTTTTAAGATCCGGAAGGCCTCCGTCAGCTGCTCCTCTGTCATTCCATACTTGGAATCTCCCGGATTGTCCATGATATCGTTGGAGATCCGGAACAGGCCGCCGGGATTAAACCGGCAGCTCATGGTCTCCGGAAACGTATCCAGGACCTTTTCCACACAGGCGATATGGGTAAAATCGTCCAGATTGATGATGGCCCCCAGCTCATCCGCCATTTTAAATTCCTCCGGCGGCGTATCATTGGAGGAAAACATGATGTCGTGGCCCGTAAAGCCACAGGCCTTCGACAGCATCAGCTCTGTCTCGGAAGAGCAGTCGGTGCCGCAGCCCATGTCCTGAAGGATCTTTAAAATAAACGGGTTCGGTGTGGCCTTTACGGCAAAATATTCTTTAAAGCCCGGATTCCAGGAAAATGCCTCCTTAAGAGCCCTGGCGTTTTCCCGGATCCCCTTTTCATCGTAAAGATGAAAGGGCGTGGGATATTCTTTTGCGATCTCTTCCAGCTTTTCCCTGGTCGCAAATGGTTTCTTTTCCATATCAATATACTCCTTTGTTTATGGCAGACCGCCCCCTCTGGATCAGTCTACGGTTACGACCCGCATGATATTGGTGGATGTGGCCGGTTCATGTCTGCGGGAATGGCTCACGACTCCGGCAGTTACCACCGCCAGGTCACCCTCCTTCACAAGTCTCTCTGCCTTTAAGGCGTCGATGGAATTCATGATCAGGGTATCCGTGGACTCTGCTCTCTTTGCCTGGAACGGATGTACGCCCCAATAAAGCTGCATTCTGCGGACTGTATCAATGCTGGGGGACATGCCCGCCACCATCGTTGCCGGATGCCACTTGGAAAGCATCCGGGCCGTGTAGCCGCTGATGCTGGGAGCAATGATGACCTTCGCCCCCAGAGCCCGGGCCGTGGATACGGAGGAATAGCAGACCGCATTGGAAATGCTGTGGCTGTTGTCGTCAGATACCCGTCTTCTTTTATAGAAGGAATCGTCCAGGTGGGACTCGGTCTCCTCTACGATGTGGACCATCATCTTCAAAGCCTCCACCGGATATTTTCCGTTGGCGGTCTCACCGGAAAGCATTACCACATCGGTGCCGTCGTAGACTGCGTTGGCCACGTCTGTCACCTCCGCACGGGTTGGACGGGGATTCCGGATCATGGAATCCAGCATCTGGGTGGCTGTGATGACCACCTTGCATGCCTCACTGCACTTTTCGATCATCATTTTCTGGAGATGGGGCAGCTTCTCCGGCGGGATCTCCACGCCCAGGTCGCCCCGGGCCACCATGATGCCGTCGCTCTCTTCAATGATATCATCCAGATTTTCCAGCCCTTCCTCATTTTCGATCTTGGCGATGATGCCCATGGAGGAGCCGCCCTCGGCCAGGATCTCCCGGATCTCCCGGATGGCGTCCGCCGAGCGGATAAAGGAGGCGGCAATATAATCAAAGCCCATCTCCATCCCAAAACGGATATCGTCCTTGTCTTTTTCTGTCAGGGCCGGAAGCTTGATCTTTACGCCTGGCACGTTGACACCCTTTCTCTCGCCCAGCTCGCCGCCATTTACCACCAGACAGACGATCCTGGGACCCTGGACCTCCCTCACATGCAGCTCGATCAGGCCGTCGTCAATGAGGATCCGGTCTCCCGCCTTCACATCTCCGTTCAGGCCGTCGTAATTGATATGGACCATGGTCTCATCCCCCACGACCTCTTCTGTGGTAAGGGTAAATTCCTGGCCTTCCTTTAAGGTGATCTTATTTCCGTCCTTCAAAATGCCAGTACGGATCTCCGGGCCCTTGGTGTCCAGCAGCGCCGCCACCGGGATCCCTGTTTCCTCCGCCACCTGACGGAGCTGGAGATATCTTTTTTTGTGCTCCTCATGGTTTCCGTGGGAAAAATTGAACCGTGCCACGTCCATTCCATTTAACACCAACTGTTTCATGACCTCCCGGTCATCGCTGTTCGGTCCCATGGTACAAATGATCTTTGTTTTTTTCATTCTGGCGCTTTGCCTCCTATGATGTCTTCTGCCGCGGATCCATTCCGCCCTTTGTCACATGCTTATGGGTGTAGAGATGGTCCTGGCAGTATTCGTAATCCCCCTCACATTTTGAGCAGAAGCGGAATACCAGCTCGGGATCGTCCAGATCCGTGCGGCCGCAGACGGCACAGCGGTGACGGCCATTCTGCTTCGCTTCCCTGACCGTCTGGGTGACCTGGGATCTGAACTGCTGTTTTCTCTTTATTTCCTTCGGGTTGTATCTCCCGCTTCTGGACATGACAAAATACAGGATAAAATTCAATAAGGACATGACGATGGCGATCCGGGATGCCATTCCGCCAAAGATCATTCCGTAAAGGAAGTAAGCCCCGTCAAACAGAGCCAGCCATTTGGCCTTAATGGGGATCACAAAAAACAGTAAGAACTGGGCGTCCGGGAACGTGGCCGCATAGGCAAAGAATAAGGAAAAATTCAGATATTCTGCCGTCAGCGGGTAGATCCTGCCGGTGAGCGCATAAATAAGGATGGCCGCCAGCACATGGCCGATGATCCCCATAAAAAAGTATACGTTGAACCGGAAGGAGCCCCACACGGCCTCCAGGGTCCGGCCCAGGTTATAATAACAGTAAATGACCAGCACGTTTAAAAACAGGTCGCCCGACAGGGGCCACATAAGGAAGGTCACGATCCGCCAGATCTGGCCGTGGAGGATCGCCCTGGCGTCCAGCATCAGATACTCAAAGTAAAGCTCCGGGGCCCGCCAGCAGACCAGCGCTCCCACGGCGTAGAGGATCACCACATAATTCATCAGATTGGGGACCGCATACCGCCCCAGCTTCCGTTCCATCTTGTTCAGCCATTGATTCATTCTAAATTTCCTTTCCCACCCAATAGATCCTTTTCTTATTTTGATTGCTATTATAATTCGCCCCCCTTCCTTTTGTCAAATCCTTTAGGCGCGGCCTCCTGTTCTTTCCATCCTTAACGGTTTTTTAGCGTTTTTTGTCAACATATTGGGAATTGTGTCTATTGTTTTCCCCGCTGAAATTATGATATACTGTAACTATCCAGCGCCCTCGCGCGGCAGGTCCGTTTTACCATTTTTTCCGGTATTCCGGCTCCTGCGGGCGGCTCTGGCGCAGTCCGGAGGGGCTTCCGGACGTTCTTTCTATAATAAAATAAACATAAGATATTTTACGGCAGAGGGGAGCGATCCTCTCTGCTGTCAGATTAAGGAGGATAGGGGATTTCCCCGCTCACATGAATCAAACATTCCGTCTTGGGATCGATATCGGTTCCACCACCGTAAAGACTGCTGTCATTGACAATGACAATCAGATACTTTTTGCAGATTATGAGCGCCATTACGCCAATATCCAGGAGACCCTGGCCGCGCTCTTAAAAAAGGCCCGCGAAAGGCTGGGAGAGCTCCAGGTCAGCGCCAGCATCACCGGCTCCGGCGGACTGGCCCTTTCCGGTCATCTGAATATTCCTTTTACCCAGGAGGTCGTGGCTGTTGCCACGGCCTTACAGGATTATGCGCCCGATACCGACGTGGCCATTGAGCTGGGCGGGGAAGACGCAAAGATCATCTACTTCTCCGGCGGCATCGACCAGAGGATGAACGGCATCTGTGCCGGAGGGACCGGCTCCTTCATCGATCAGATGGCCTCCCTTTTACAGACCGACGCCGCAGGCCTCAACGAATACGCCAAAAATTACAAGGCCATCTATCCCATTGCGGCCCGGTGCGGTGTATTTGCAAAATCCGATATCCAGCCTCTGATCAACGAGGGGGCCACCCGGGAGGACCTGGCGGCCTCCATCTTCCAGGCCGTGGTAAACCAGACCATCAGCGGCCTGGCCTGCGGAAAACCCATCCGCGGCAACGTGGCCTTCCTGGGCGGCCCGCTCCACTTCCTTTCCGAGCTCCGGGAGGCCTTTATCCGGACTCTGAATTTAAAGGGCGACGCCATCATCGCCCCGGACCACTCCCACCTGTACGCAGCCGTAGGAGCGGCCATGAATGCCCTGGAAACCATGGCTCTTTCCCTGGATCAGCTCATCTCCGACCTTTCCGGCGGGATCAAAATGGACTTCGAGGTAAAGCGGATGGACCCCTTATTTAAGGATGAGGCCGACTACCAGGAATTCCTGGACCGCCATAACCAGTATAAGGTAAAACGCGGAGACCTGGCCTCCTATTCCGGCAGATGCTACCTGGGCATCGATGCCGGCTCCACCACCACCAAAGTAGCTCTGGTGGGCGAGGACGGTTCTCTGCTTTACCATTTTTACAGCAGCAACAACGGAAGCCCCCTGGCCACAGCCATCGCTTCCATAAAAGAGATCAAAGCCCTGCTGCCGGAAACGGCAAAGATCGCCTATTCCTGCTCCACCGGCTACGGAGAGGCCCTTTTAAAGGCGGCCTTTCTCCTGGACGAGGGCGAGGTGGAGACCATCTCCCATTACTATGCCGCAGCCTTCTTCGATCCGGAGGTGGACTGTATCCTGGACATCGGCGGCCAGGACATGAAATGCATCCGCATCAAAGACGGAACCGTGGACAGCGTCCAGCTCAACGAAGCCTGTTCCTCCGGCTGCGGCTCCTTCATCGAGACCTTTGCCAGATCCTTAAATTACAGCGTGGTGGATTTCGCAAAGGAGGCGCTGTTTGCCCAGAATCCCATTGATCTTGGAACCCGGTGCACGGTCTTTATGAATTCCAACGTAAAGCAGGCCCAGAAGGAGGGCGCGTCTGTGGCCGATATCTCCGCAGGCCTGGCCTACTCGGTGATCCGCAACGCCTTATTTAAGGTCATCAAGATCACCACCGCCTCAGACCTGGGAAAAAATGTGGTGGTACAGGGCGGTACCTTCTACAACGATGCCGTACTGCGGAGCTTTGAAAAGATCTCCGGCGGCAACGCCATCCGGCCGGATATTGCCGGGATCATGGGCGCCTTCGGCGCTGCGCTGATCGCCAGGGAACGGTATAACCTCCACCCAAAGGAGACCTCCATGCTTTCTCTGGACCGGATCATCGGCCTTACCTACACCACCACCATGAGCCGGTGCCGCGGCTGCGTCAACCACTGTGTCCTGACCATCAACCGCTTTGAGGGAGGAAGACAGTATATCTCCGGCAACCGCTGCGAGCGGGGCCTGGGTGTTGAAAAAGCCAAACGGGATATCCCGAATCTTTATACCTATAAATATCACCGGATCTTCGATTACGAGCCTCTGGCAGCCCACAAGGCCTTCCGCGGCCCTGTGGGGATCCCGCGGGTGCTGAACATGTACGAGGACTTCCCCTTCTGGGCTGTGTTCTTTAAGGAACTGGGCTTCCAGGTGATCCTGTCCCCCCAGTCCAGCCGCCAGATCTATGAGCTGGGGATCGAGACCATTCCCAGCGAGTCCGAATGCTATCCGGCGAAGCTGTCCCATGGCCACGTGGAATGGCTCATAAAAAAGGGCGTCCCCTTTATTTTCTATCCCTGCATCCCTTATGAAAGGAATGAGGTGGCCGGGGCCGGGAACCACTACAACTGCCCCATCGTCACCTCCTACGCGGAAAATATCAAAAACAATATGGAGGGCCTGGAGGAAAACCACATCCGGTTCATGAACCCCTTTATGGCCTTCACAGACTAAAAGACCCTTACAAAGCAGCTGGTACAGGAATTTAAGCATGAATTCCAGATCCCCGAGCATGAGGTCCGGTCTGCGGCCCATAAGGCCTGGGAAGAGCTTTCCAGGGCCCGCGCTGATGTGGAGAAAAAGGGTGAGGAGGTGCTTTCCTATTTAGAGGAGACCGGAAAGCACGGCATCGTTCTGGCCGGACGGCCCTACCACATCGATCCGGAGATCAACCACGGGATCGCAGATCTGATCACCTCATACGGATTTCCGGTGCTGACCGAGGATTCCATTTCCCATCTGGCAGAGGTGGAGCGGCCGCTGATCGTCACCGACCAGTGGATGTACCATTCCAGGCTTTATGCCGCAGCCTCCTTTGTAAAGACCCGGGATAACCTGGATCTGATCCAGCTGAACTCCTTTGGCTGCGGCCTGGACGCCGTCACCACGGACCAGGTCAATGATATTCTCACCAGCGCCGGGAAGATCTATACAGTCCTGAAGATCGATGAGGTCAATAACCTGGGAGCTGCCAGGATCCGGATCCGTTCCCTGATCTCCGCCCTGCGGGTAAGAGAGGAACGGCGCTACACCAGAAACATCGTGTCCAGCGCCTATAACCGGGTAGTCTTCACAAAGGAAATGCGGAAGACCTATACTCTTCTCTGCCCCCAGATGTCGCCCATCCACTTCGATCTGCTGGAGCCGGCCATCCGCAGCTTCGGCTATAACCTGGTGGTTCTCCAGAACGACGACAAAACTGCCGTAGATACGGGGCTGCGCTTTGTCAACAATGACGCCTGCTACCCGTCCCTGATCGTCATCGGCCAGATCATGGACGCCCTCCTGTCAGGGAAATACGACCTGGACCACACAGCAGTGGTCATGACCCAGACCGGCGGCGGCTGCCGGGCCTCCAACTACATCGGCTTTATCCGCCGTGCCCTGGAAAAGGCAGGGATGCCCCAGATCCCGGTGATCTCCATCAATGCCAACGGCATGGAGTCCAACCCGGGCTTCACCCTGACGGCTCCCCTGATCGCCAAGGCCATGCAGGCCGTGGTCTACGGAGACGTGTTCATGCGTGTGCTGTACGCCACCAGACCCTATGAAAAGGTGCCCGGCTCTGCCAACGCCCTGCACGAAAAATGGAAAAAGATCTGTATCCGCGAGCTTTCCGGCCCCTCCCTGGGCATGATGAACTTCACAAAGAACATCCGCGGCATCATCCGCGATTTCGACAGCCTGGAGCGGCTGGACATCCAAAAGCCCCGGGTGGGGATCGTGGGAGAGATCCTGGTAAAATTCTCTCCCACTGCCAACAACCACATCGTGGAGCTTCTGGAATCCGAAGGGGCTGAGGCCGTGATGCCGGATCTCATGGACTTTTTGCTGTACTGCTTCTACAACAGCAATTTCAAGGCCAGTCATCTGGGGGCGAAGCACTCCACCGCCTGGCTCTGCAATACGGCGATCTCCCTTCTGGAGTATTTCCGCAAGTCGGCGCGGATCGCCCTGGAAAAGAGCGTCCACTTCACGCCGCCCACAAAGATCAAATACCTGGCGTCCATGGCCAGCGGCTTCGTCTCCCTGGGAAACCAGACCGGCGAAGGCTGGTTCCTGACCGGGGAAATGTTGGAGCTCATCAAAGGCGGCACCAGGAACATCGTCTGCGTCCAGCCCTTTGGCTGCCTGCCCAACCATATCGTTGGAAAGGGCGTCATCAAGGAGCTGCGCCGCCAGCATCCGGAAGCCAACATAATTGCCGTGGACTATGATCCCGGAGCCAGCGAGGTAAACCAGCTGAACCGGATCAAGCTGATGTTGGCTACTGCCCATAAAAACCTGGATCATGAGCCCTGCGAAGCTGAGAAGCTGGCAGCGGTCACAAAGGAACGGCTGGAGGAGCTCAACGCCCGCCAGGTCAAGGGATTGCAGGTTTAGGACTGTTTTTAGCAAAATTTTCCAAAAAGTTTGCTGAAATTTTATCAATTTTTCAATTCGTACCCTTGATTTTTTTCCTTCCCAGGGGTAGAATACTGAATAACAAAGAGGCAGACAAAAACTGCCGCTGGTATTCAAAACAAAATAGCGAATAAGGGAGTAGTTGACACCCCGGTGTGACAGGATCAACACACATGGCCGACCGGCCTGGTCCTGTTTTGATACGGCTCAGGCCTGGATTTCTCCGTCTGATCCGTTTCATGAAAACAACGAGACTTATCCAAAGGGATCTCTCTGAGGATAAGTCTTATTTTTTTCCCGTTTTCCGGGCATACTATCTTCCGGATAAGGAGGCAACGTGAAAGAATATCTGGAAAATTATGAAGAAGTGCTGAAGGCACAAAATTCCTCCGACCAGGGTCTTTCCACCGGCGAGGCTGAAAAAAGACTCGCCCAGTACGGAAAGAACAAGCTGAAGGAGGCAAAAAAGGATTCCATTCTGAAGCGGTTCTTAAAAGAGCTCTCGGATCCCATGATCCTGATCCTCATCGCCGCCGCCATTATTTCCGGCATCACAGCGTTCTATCAGGGCGAATCCTTTGCAGACGTGATCATTATCATCGCTGTGGTGATCATCAACGCCGTTCTCGGCGTAGTGCAGGAAGGAAAGGCAGAAGCGGCCATCGCAGCCCTTCAGGAGATCGCAGCCGCATCCAGTAAGGTCCTCCGTGACGGAAAGATCGTCACCTTAAAGAGCGAGGATCTGGTTCCCGGCGATATCGTAGTCCTGGAGGCCGGAGATGCGGTTCCTGCCGACGGCCGTATCATTGAAAGTGCCAGCATGAAGATCGAGGAGGCCGCCCTCACCGGCGAGTCCGTTCCGGTCAATAAGGCCGCCGAGCTTCTTTCCCTGGGCGGACAGAAGGACATCCCCCTGGGCGACAGAAAGAACATGGTCTACATGGGCTCCACTGTGGTATACGGACGAGGAAAGGCTGTCCTCACCGGCACTGGCATGGACACAGAAATGGGTAAGATCGCCTCTGCCCTGGCCCAGGCCAAGGATGAGGAGACCCCCCTCCAGTTAAAGTTAAACCAGCTCAGCAAGATCCTGACCGCACTGGTCCTGGGCATCTGCGCCGTGATCTTTGCCGTAGGCCTCATGCGCTCCGGCTTCAACGGCAGTTCCATCTTAAATTCCTTTATGGTAGCCGTATCCCTGGCTGTGGCAGCGATCCCCGAGGGTCTCGCAGCTGTGGTCACCATCGTACTTTCCATCGGCGTTACCAATATGTCCAAACGAAACGCCATCATCCGCAAGCTGACGGCTGTGGAGACCTTAGGCTGTACCCAGATCATCTGCTCGGATAAGACTGGTACACTGACCCAGAACCGGATGACCGTGGTGGATCATGTGGCTGACGATGAAAAGGAGCTGGAAACGGCCATGGCTCTCTGCTCCGATTCCGAATGGGATGCCGAAGCAAACCAGGCCATCGGAGAACCTACGGAATGCGCCCTGGTCAATGACGCCGCCAAAAACGGACTCTTAAAGCCTGAGCTGAAGGCCGCATGGCCCCGGGCAGGCGAGGCTCCCTTTGATTCCATGCGGAAAATGATGTCCACGGTCCATAAGGCTGCTGACGGAACCATCGTCCAGTACACCAAGGGTGCTCCCGATGAGGTATTAAAACGCTGTACCAGAGCCATGGTAAACGGCTCCGCAGTGGAAATGACCGATGAGATCCGCGCCTCTATCCTGGCCGCCAATAAATCCATGGCCGACCGCGCCCTCCGTGTCCTCTGCGCTGCAAAAAGAAACTGGTCCTCCATGCCGGAAAGCACAGAACCGGAATTCCTGGAGCAGGATCTGACTTACGTCGGCCTCTCCGGCATGATCGATCCCGTGCGTCCGGAAGTAAAGACCGCCATTGCAGAATGCCGGGAAGCCGGGATCCGTCCCATTATGATCACCGGAGACCACAAGGATACTGCCGTAGCCATCGGAATGGAGCTGGGGATCATTACCTCCCCGGACCAGGCCATCACAGGCGCGCAGCTGGACGATCTGAGCGACGAGGAATTCGCCCGCCGGATCACCGAATTTTCCGTTTATGCCCGTGTTCAGCCAGAGCATAAGGTCCGCATCGTCAACGGCTGGAAGGCCCGCGGAAAGATCACAGCCATGACCGGAGACGGCGTCAACGATGCGCCGTCCATCAAGAGCGCCGACATCGGCGTCGGCATGGGCATCACCGGAACTGACGTTACAAAAAATGTGGCCGATATGGTGCTGGCGGACGATAACTTTGCCACCATCGTCTCTGCCGTTGAAGAGGGTCGCCGGATCTATGCCAATATCCGGAAGGCCATCCAGTTCCTTTTAGCCTCCAACCTGGCTGAGGTCCTGGCCATCTTCTTCTCCACCCTCATTGGCTTTACGATCCTGAAGCCCGTCCATCTTTTATGGATCAACCTGATCACCGACTGCTTCCCGGCTCTGGCTCTGGGGATGGAAAAGAGCGAATCCGACATCATGAAGCAGAAGCCCAGGGATCCCAAGGAAGGGATCTTTGCCGGAGGCATGGGCTTTGACGTGTTCTTCCAGGGCTTTATCGTAACCGTTCTGGTCATGGTCTCCTATCTGGTGGGCCATTATGTGGAAAGCGGTGTCTGGGAATTCGTCAACAGCCCGGACGGAACCACCATGGCATTCCTGACCCTGTCCATGGTTGAGATCTGCCACTCTCTGAATATGAGAAGCCGCAGAGGTTCTATCTTCACCATGAAGACCGGAAATACCTTCCTTTACGGTGCAATGATCGTATCCCTGATTCTGACAACCGCAGTAATCGAGGTTCCGTTCCTTGCAAAGGCATTTGAGTTTACTCCTATTGATTTTCATGAGTATATTATTGCTCTGGGACTGGCAGTATTGATCATTCCGATTATGGAAGTTGTAAAGTTTGTTCAGAGGAAGATGGGAGTGTAAAGACTTACAATCCCGATTATAAATATGTTTTGAAAACAGCGCTCCGGCAGAGGAAATTCTGTTGCGGGCGCTGTTTTAATTTAATGAAAAACAGCTCCGGCAGTGCATGTGCCGGAGCTG
>OHMP01000996.1_pt1 | contig 12025 bp, 10 predicted proteins | sample 1569341 | NCBI WGS metagenome assembly OHMP01 (sample SAMEA3879584, study PRJEB24766) | human gut metagenome | biome: human-associated habitat; feature: feces | place: USA | collected 1985/1987 | reverse complement strand
AGGAAAACGGATGGAGGGCAGAGACAGCCGGGCTTCCGGAAAAAAGAAGACCATCCGCAATATCCATAAATCTGGAAAAGGAAAGAAGGGAGAGCGATGAAGATCGCCATTGTCACGGGGGCTTCCTCTGGAATGGGGAGGGAAATGGTGTTCCGTCTGGCAGACCGGTACGGAGGCTTCCAGGAGATCTGGGTCATTGGCAGAAGAAAGGAGCGGCTGGACGCACTGGACGGAAAGGTCCCGGTGAAGCTTCGGAAGTTCCCCCTGGATCTGACAAAAAAGGAGGACCTGGAGATTCTGGCCGCAGCCCTGGCTGAAAAAAAGCCGGAGGTGAGATTTCTGGTAAATGCCGCGGGCTTTGGGATCACAGGGCCTGTGGGAAGCTTCCCAGAGGAAGAAGCCGCCTCCATGGTGCAGTTAAACTGCGAGGGCCTGACAGCTGTGACGGAGCTGGTCCTTCCTTATATCCCGGACAACAGCCGGATCCTCCAGTTTGCTTCGGCCGCGGCCTTTATGCCCCAGCCGGGATTCGCCGTCTATGCGGCCACCAAGGCCTATGTCTTAAGTTACAGCCGGGCGCTGGGAGAGGAGCTGAGGCGGAGAAGGATCTTTGTTACCGCCGTGTGCCCCGGCCCTGTGGATACGGAGTTTTTTGGGAAGGCTTTAAACGGAAAGCCCATGGATCCCTTTAAGCGGCTGTTCATGGCCAGGACGAAATATGTGGTGGACCGGGCGTTTTCCGACTGCCTGAAGGGAAAAACGGTGTCCGTGCCGGGACTTTCCATGAAGGCGTTTTATGTGCTGTGCCGCATCTGCCCCCACAGCCTTTTAATGAAATTTCTTACATGGAAATAAGAGGAGATGGATACGTTGGATAAAAAAATAAAAAAAGGAATGTACGGATACCGGGACGCCCATAAAAAAAGGCAGATCCTTCTGGTCTCTCTGTTTCTCTTAGTGATCGCGGCCCTCCTGGTCTCCCGGTATTTTATCACCTGGAAGTCTTTAAAAAATCTGGTGACCATCAGTGCCATTTTAACGGTGCTTCCCATGGCGAACCTGGCGTCGCCCCTGGTGGCCTCCTGGAAGATCCGGACCGCCCCCAGAGAGCTTTATGATGCCTGCCGCCCTTACGGGGAAAAGTTCCCCATACTGTATGACCTGATCATCACCTCCCGGGATTTTATCATGCCCGTGGACGTGGCTGTGATCCATCCCACCGGAGTGTACCTTTACTGCCCGAAGAAGGGGATCGATACCAAGGCGGCGGAAAAGTTTTTAAACGAGATGCTGACCGGATGGAAGTTAGACGGAAACGCCAGGATCATGACGGAAAAGAAAAATTTCCTCACCCGGCTTTCCACCTTGAAAAATGTCACTGAGGATGAGGACGACGGAAGCGCGCCTCATGTGGAAAAGCTTTTAAAGAGCCTTTCCATGTAAGAGAAAGGATACCATGCAGGAGATCACCATTGGAACCAACGAGGCCGGACAGCGGCTGGATAAATTCCTGGCCAAGTATATGAAGCTGGCCCCCAAAAGCTTTTTTTATAAGATGATGCGTAAGAAGAATATCACCTTAAACGGAAAAAAGTGCGAGGGCGGCGAAATGCTGGCAGAGGGCGATACGGTAAAGCTGTTTCTGGCAGATGAGACCATTGAAAAATTTTCGGAAATAAAGGTACAGAAGATACAGAAGGAAAAGAAGGTACAGCTTTCCATCCTCTATGAGGACGAGGATATCCTTCTGATCAACAAGCCCGCAGGCATGCTGTCCCAGAAGGCCAGGGACACGGATCTTTCCCTGGTGGAATATCTGACCGACTATCTGATGGAGAAGGGCAGTGTCACAGAAGGATCCCTGCGGAGCTTTAAGCCCTCTGTGTGCAACCGGCTGGACCGGAATACCAGCGGCATCGTGGCAGCAGGGAAATCCCTGGCGGGCTCGCAGATGCTTTCTGAGGTGTTCAGGGACCGGACGGTCCACAAATATTATAAGTGCATCGTTTACGGACCGGTCCGGGAGGCCAGGACCGTTGACGGCTGGCTTTTAAAGGATCCGCGTACCAACCAGGTATGAGCCCCTGGCCGTTACGGAACGGCTCACGCTCCTTAAGGTGACCCTGCTTACGGGACGCTCCCACCAGATCCGGGCCCATTTATCATCCATGGGCCATCCGATCCTGGGAGACGGGAAGTACGGAGGCGGAGGCACCCTGGAGCTGGAGCGGAAATACCGGCTGAAGGGCCAGCTCCTCCACTCGTACCGGCTGGAGTTCCCAGCCCTTACGGGACGGTTTGCCCACCTTTCCGGAAAGGCATTTGAAGCGCCGCTTCCGGAAGCGTTCCTGCGGGCCGCAGAGGGCGAGGGGCTTCTCTTAAAGGGGAAGCCGGGAGGAGCGCGGTGATATGGGGACCTGGAAGACCAGAGGCTTAAGGGGATCCACCCTGGAGGAGCTCATCAACCGTACCAACGAGAGCTACCGGGAAAAGGGACTGGCGCTGATCCAGAAGATCCCCACGCCCATCACGCCCATCGAGATCGATAAGGCCAGCCGCCATATCACACTGGCCTATTTCGATATGAAGAGCACTGTGGATTACATTGGCGCTGTCCAGGGGATCCCGGTGTGCTTCGATGCAAAGGAATGTGCGGTCCGTACCTTTCCTCTGCAGAACATCCACCCCCACCAGATCGCTTTCATGCGGGAATTTGAAAAGCAGGGGGGAGTGGCTTTTATCATCCTTTCCTTTACATCCCAGGGCGAGATCTATTACGTCCCATTCGACGTGATCGCCGGGTTCTGGAAACGGATGGAGGACGGGGGAAGAAAAAGCTTTACGTATGAGGAAGCGGCAGCGAAGGCCTGGAAGATCCGCAGCTGCCGGGATATGCTGGTCCATTACCTGGAGGAGCTCCAGCTGGATCTGGACCGGAAGGAAGCGCTGGAACAGGGCGGGACCCCATAAAACAAAGGAGGAGTTACAGTTTATGGATTTTATTATCTCTCTTGTGGTCATTCTGATCTTTGTGGCTGTATCCATGAAAAAAAGCGGGCAGCTGGATGAGATCATGAACGGAATAAAGAAAAAAAACCAGAACGAGGCGGACAACGTGGTCTATGAACAGACCGAGGACGCGCCGAAAAAGAAAAAGGCAAAGGCAAAAAAAGGAGGAGGCGTTCCCAGGAATATCGGAAAAGGAGTGGGGATCGCTGCGGCTGTGCTGGTGGCGGCCGTTCTGGCCTTCGACAGCTACTACACTCTTTCAGAGGAAGAGATGGCTGTGGTCACCACCTTCGGAAAGCCGTCGGTCCAGGAGGCGTCGGGCCTTCACTTTAAGGTGCCGCTGATCCAGCAGGTGACAAAGATCTCCAAGGCCATCACCGGCATGCAGATCGGCTATACCACGGATCCGGAACGGGCCGAGGGGGCTTCCATGGAAAATCCGGTCTCCATTGAAAAGGAAAGCCTTATGATCACCAATGACTTTAACCTGATCAATGTGGACTTCTACGTGGAGTACATGGTCACAGACCCCATTCAGGCAGTCCGTCATAGAAACGTATATGAAAGCATCATTAAAAACCTGGCCCAGAGCTATATCCGTGACACGGTGGGCCTTTATAACGTGGATGACGTGATTACCACAGGAAAGACCCAGATCCAGGAGCGGGTCAAGGAGCAGCTTACCAACCGTCTGGTGGAAGAAAACATCGGATACGGCATTTATAACGTGTCCATCCAGGACTCCGGAATGCCCAGGGAGGACGTATCCAATGCATTTAAAGCCGTGGAGGATGCCAAGCAGGGAATGGAGACGGCCATTAATACGGCGAAAAAATACCAGTCGGAAAACATCCCCAAGGCCAATGCAGAGGCCGATAAGCTCTTACAGGAGGCGGAGGCCTATAAGCAGCAGAGGATCAACGAGGCCAACGGACAGGTGGCACGTTTTGAGGATACATACGCTGAGTATGTAAAGTATCCTCTGATCACCAAAAAACGTATGTTCTACGAGACCATGGAGGAGCTCCTGCCGGATCTGAAGGTGATCATCGACAATGGCAGCGGCACCCAGACCATGCTGCCTCTGGAGCCCTTTGCCAATGTGACGGAAGGGACATCCGGAAACCAGACCCCGCAGGCCGCAGCGCCGGCCGGCCAGTAAGAGGAGGAGAAGCATATGAAAAAAACAGGAAGAAAGATCGCATTATTCATCATCCTCATCGCCGGCCTGATCACACTGGGCTCCAGTATGGTCAGCACCTATAACGACGAGTATAAGCTGGTGCTCCAGTTCGGAAAGGTGGTGCGGGTCATCGACACGCCAGGCCTGAGCTTTAAGGTCCCCTTTATCCAGACCACCCAGTCCATCCCCAATTATGAGATGGTTTACGACCTGGTTCCCAGCGAGGTGAACACCAGGGATAAAAAGGTGATGCTCACCGATTCCTTTGCCTTATGGAGCGTGACGGATCCCCTGGAGTATCTGTCCCGTCTGGGAGCCAGTAAGGCCAATGCGGAAAGCCGCATTTCCGTGGTGGTCTACAATGCCGTGAAAAATGTTATCTCCTCCACGGACCAGGCGGACGTGATCTCCGGCCGTGACGGGAAGTTAGCGGAGCTTATTACGGAACGGATCGGAAATTCCCTGGACAGCTATGGGATCACTGTGAAAAAGGTAGAGACCAAGATGTTAGACCTGCCGGATTCCAATAAGGAGGCCGTTTACCAGCGTATGATCTCAGAGCGTCAGAACATCGCCGCCGGTTATACGGCAGACGGCCAGTACCAGTCCAACGTCATTAAGAACACCACCGATAAGGATGTGTCCATCATCATCTCCGAGGCAGAGGCCAAGGCGGAGAAGATCCGGGCCGAAGGCGAGGCTGAGTACATGCGGATCCTCTCCAATGCCTACAACGATGAGAGCAAGGCGGATTATTACAATTACATCCGCAGCCTGGACGCCTTAAAGGCCAGCCTGAAGGGCTCCAACAAGACGGTGATCTTAAATGAAAATTCTGAACTGGCCCGGATCCTCCAGGGGAACTGATGGACAATTCTGGAAAAATCTGCTATACTTTAAAGGAACGGAGCGATCCGGAATCAGAGAAAAGGAGTGTACGTTATGTCAAAAGTCGTTGATAATTTTTTAAAGTACATTGCATTTGATACCCAGTCTGCCGAGGACGCCGCCTCTGTGCCCAGTACAGAAAAGCAGTTCGCCCTGGCAAAGCTTCTGGTGGAGCAGTTAAAAGCCCTGGGGGTAAAGGATGTGTCCATGAGCGAACACTGCTACGTATATGGCACCATTCCGGCTACGGTGGAGACCGACTGCCCGGTGGTGGGCTTCCTGGCCCATATGGACACCTCCCCGGATTTTTCCGACGAGAACACCCGTCCCCAGCTGATCCAGAACTATAACGGCGGAGACATTATCCTGAATAAAAATCTGGGCATTAAAATGAGCCCGGAGGTATTCCCGGCATTAAAGAACTATGTGGGCAAGGACCTGATCACCACCGACGGCACCAGCCTTCTGGGCGGAGACGATAAGGCCGGTATTGCCGAGATCATGACTATGGCTGAATATTTCATGGCACATCCGGAGATCCCCCACGGGACCATCAAGATCGCCTTTACTCCCGACGAAGAAGTGGGACACGGCGTGGATTTCTTCGACGTACCCGGCTGGGGCGCCGATGTGGCTTATACAGTGGACGGCGGAGCCTTCGGCGAGATGGAATACGAGACCTTCAACGCAGCTTCCATGAGCGTCACCTTTCACGGCCAGAACATCCACCCAGGCAGCGCCAAGGGCAAGATGAAAAACGCCATCCTCATCGGTCTGGAATTCCAGTCCATGCTCCCGGAGGCAGAAAAGCCCCAGTATACAGAAATGTATGAGGGCTTCTACCATCTCAACGGGATCTCCGGAAACGTGGAGGAGACTGTACTGAAATACATCGTCCGCGACCATGATAAGGAGATCTTTGAATCCAGGAAGGCCATGGGCCATACCATCGCTGACTTCTTAAATAAGAAGTATGGAGAAGGCACCGTTGTGGTGGAGACCTCCGATACGTATTACAATATGGCAGAAAAGATCCGTCCCCATATGTATTTAATGGATATCGCTGCCGAGGCCTTTAAGGAGCTGGGAGTGGATACGCCCAACGTCCGCCCGGTGCGCGGCGGTACCGACGGCTCCAGGCTGTCCTATATGGGCCTTCCGTGTCCCAACCTCTGCACTGGAGACCACAACGCCCATGGCAAATATGAATTTGTATGCATCCAGTCCATGGAGCAGACCGTGGAACTGCTGATCAGGATCGCAGAGAAATTTAAGGATGTAAAGAAAGCTTAATACGAGGCTGAAACCAAAAGCTTCCGGAGAGAAGATCCTCCGGGAGCTTTTTTTCTGATCTTTTATTCTGGATGAAACTTTCTTCTTTTTTGGCACGTCTATATATGTGATAAAACAAAAAATGACAGAAAAGGACAGGTTTCCCATGGTTTTCAGCAGTCTGGAATTCATATTCCAATTTTTACCCATATTTTTACTGATCTATTTTCTCTGCCCGGCGCGGTATAAGAACTTCTGCCTTTTCGCAGGGAGCATGTTGTTTTACCTGTACGGCGTCTGGGATACGCCTCTTTATCTGGCGCTCTTTGGGGCGTCCATGGCAGTGAACTATTTTTTTGGCTGCCGGATCGCCCGCAGCCGGGCCAGGTTCCGCAGGAGGAAGCGGCTGTTCTGGGGAGTGGCTTATAACCTGTTCTGGCTGCTGCTGTTTAAATATACCGGCTTTTTTACAGAAAATATCAACGGCATCCTCCGGCTCATGGGGCTTTCCCTGGAGCTTCCTGTGTTTGCGCCGGTGCTCCCGGTGGGGATCAGCTTTTATACCTTCCAGGCCATTTCCTATCTGGCGGACGTGTACCGGAAAACGGCAGAGTATGAGCCTTCTTTTGTGAATTTCGCCATGTATATCAGTATGTTTCCCCAGCTGATCGCCGGTCCCATCGTTACCTACTCCTCCATTAAGAAGGAGATCTCCCGCCGGTCCCATTCCATGCGGGCGGTGGAGGAGGGACTGAAGACCTTCACCATAGGACTGGGACTCAAGGTCCTTCTGGCAAACCGCCTGGGCGGGCTCTGGAATGAGGCCGGGACCGTGGGCTATGAAAGTATCTCCACTCCCTTTGCATGGCTGGCCATCACAGCCTTCAGCCTCCAGATCTATTTTGATTTTTACGGCTATTCCCTGATGGCCAAGGGGCTGGGGCGGATCATGGGCTTTACGATCCCGGAAAATTTTCATGACCCATACCTGTCTCTTTCCATGACAGAATTCTGGAGACGGTGGCACATGACCCTGGGGAGCTGGTTTAGGGATTACGTATATATTCCCCTGGGGGGCAGCAGGAAGGGAAAGCTTATGACCTTCCGCAATATGCTGGCGGTCTGGGCCCTCACCGGATTCTGGCATGGGGCAAGCTGGAACTTTATCCTCTGGGGGCTTCTGATGTTTGCGCTGATCTCGGTGGAAAAGCTGGGGCTCATACGGATTTTGGAGAGGGTCCCGGCCCTGGGCCATCTTTACATGGCCTTTGCCATTTCCGTAAGCTGGGTGCTGTTTGCGGTGACGGATCTTTCGCAGATGGCCGTTTACTTTACCAGGCTGTTCCCGTTCCTGCCGCAGCCAGAGGGAATGGCATATTTTGCCGGAGACTATTTAAAATATGGAAGGCTCTACGGGCTCTCCCTGGCAGCGGGACTGGTCTTTGCCACTGGCCTTCCCATGAAGCTTTACAGGCGGTTCAAAAATAGTCCTGCGGCGGCTGTGGTGCTCCTGGCGGTGTTCTGGGGCTGCGTTTACTGTATGAAGATGGGAATGGACGATCCGTTCCTGTATTTCCGGTTTTAAATTTTTAGAGAATGAAAAAGGGGAGGAAGATTATGAAGCGTTACTGGTACAGCACATTTCTGGCAGCCAGCCTGGCGGCTGTGATCGCAGTGGAATACGTTCCTGGAGCTGTGAGAAAGCTGATGCCCTGGTATGAGGCGGGAGCTATGGAGAGGGAGACGGATGAGGGGGCTGCAAAGAAGCCTGATATAGGAGCAGAGAGAGAAACACGGGAGGAAGAGATCCCAGAAACGGCAGATGGAGCGGGAACGGCTGCCGTCTCCGGCGGGGCAGGCGGTCAGACCGGGGAGACGGCTCCCAGTGGGGAGGAGATATCTCTGTCAGAGGAAGAGACTGTGGCTTCAGAGCCCTCTGGAGCTCCGGCCGTGTCCTTAAAGGAGGATTTTTCCGGTGTCCTTTTCATTGGAGATTCCCGGACCGTGGGGCTTTCTGAATATGGAGACCTGGGCCAGGCGGAGGTGTTCGCCGATTCCGGTATGAGCGTATTTACGCTATTTAATAAAACCGTTAAGCTGAGATCCCAGGAAAAGAGCGGATTGGAGGAGCTCTTATGTTCCCGGAAATTCGATACCATATTTTTTATGCTGGGGATCAATGAGCTGGGATATGATTACGATTCCATTGTAAAGCAGTATAAAAGGACCGTGGAAAAGGTCCATGAGCTGCAGCCGGACGCCGCCATCGTCCTGGGGGCCAACCTTCATGTGACAGCGGAGAAAGCATCCGGCAGCAGTATCTACAACAATGACAGGATCAATGCCTTAAACAGGGATATTAAAAGCATGGCAGAGGCCTCTGGCTATGTCTATCTGGATGTGAACCAGGTATTTGACGATGAAAATGGAAATCTGGCGGCGGGATATTCCTCCGACGGGGCCCATGTCCTGGGAAAATATTATTCTGTGTGGGTGGACTGGATCAGGGAGACCCTGGGCACACACGCAGGCTGAAGCCGCATATGGGAATATTTTCCTTGCCATCCGGGATGGGATGTGATACACTTCCAAAGGAAAAAGGAGTAAGGTGTTTAAAGCTGATGACTTCTGCAGACAGACCCGTGCAGATATTGTCAGCTTTTTCTATGCCGGGAGGAGATGTATTATGTTACTGAGTATTTCACTGATCCTGATCGTTGGAATGTCCATGGCATGGCTGTGCCAGAGGCTCCGGCTGCCGGGCCTTATGGGCATGCTGGCCACAGGCATGATCCTTGGGCCATATGCCCTGGATCTGCTGGATGCAGATATCCTGGGGATATCGGAGGAGCTCCGGAAAATTGCGCTGATCATTATCCTTACAAGAGCCGGACTGGGACTGGATCTGGCGGGATTAAAAAAGACAGGCCGGCCGGCGTTTCTCATGTGTTTTGTTCCGGCAAGCTTTGAGGTGCTGGGAGTGATCCTTCTGGGGACCCGGTTCATGGGGCTGACGGTCCTGGAGGCAGCCGTCCTGGGAGCCGTTCTTGCTGCAGTCTCTCCGGCAGTGGTCGTACCGAGGATGGTCCGGCTGATGGAGGAGGGATATGGAAAACGGGAAGGGATTCCCCAGATGATCCTTGCAGGCGCATCTGTGGATGACGTCTATGTGATCGTCCTGTTTTCTACATTTACCGGCATGATGCAGGGAAAGGGAGTTTCTGCTGTCAGCTTTATAAATATCCCTGTTTCGATCCTTCTGGGGATCATCCTTGGACTGGCGGCCGGATCTTTGCTGGCCCTGTTTTTTAAACAGGTGCATATCCGGGATACTTCAAAGGTGCTTATTATCTTGAGTATTTCGCTGTTTCTGGTGGCGGCTGAGGACATGCTGGCCACGCCCATCCGCTTTTCATCCCTGATCGCGGTCATGTTTATAGGCATAGGCCTTCAGAAGAAAAGGGGAGAGGCTGCCAGAAGGATCTCTGTAAAGTATGGAAAGCTGTGGGTCGCCGCTGAGATTTTTCTGTTCGTGCTTGTGGGCGCCGCTGTGAATACGGCATACCTGGCCCAGGCCGGAGGACAGGCGCTTTTGGTGATCCTTGGCGCTCTTGCTTTCAGGATGGCCGGTGTGGCTTTCTGCCTGTGTGGAACGAAGCTTGGGAGAAGAGAACGGTTATTTGTAATGTTAGCATATACGCCGAAGGCCACCGTCCAGGCCGCCATCGGAGGGATCCCTCTTTCTATGGGTCTTGCCTGCGGAGATACCGTTCTTACGGCCGCCGTGCTTGCCATTGTCCTTACTGCGCCCCTGGGGGCGTTTGCGATGGATCTGTCGTATCAGAAGCTTCTGAACAGGTCATGACCGTATTTCATATACGGCGGTGCGGCAGCCGGTGAAAAGAGAACGGCAGGGCCGGGACGATACGGCAGAGGCCGGAAGGAGCGGTGAAAACCTGCAAAAAGGTGGGAAGGGGTTGCCAGCCGCAAAAAAATACCTTATAATTATGCGGTATATACTGGATCAGTCTGTGTCCTGCTGTCTGATCCGGAGGATCAAGGATAAAAAAAGCAACCATAAATAACCGCAAAGCAAGGAATGAGAATGAGAAAATTAGCATTAAGTGACGAAATACTGCTGAGTATCCAGCAGCCAGCCCGTTATATCGGCGGGGAGATCAATTCGGTATGTAAGGATCCGTCCAGTGTGGATGTCCGGTTTGCCATGTGCTTCCCGGACGTATATGATATCGGCATGTCCCATCTGGGGATCCAGATCCTTTACGATATGCTCAATAAGATGCCGGATGTGTACTGTGAGCGGGTATATTCGCCGTGGACCGACCTGGACGCCATCATGCGTGAAAAGCATATCCCGCTTTTTGCCATCGAGTCCCAGGACCCGGTGAAGGATTTTGATATCCTGGGGATCACCCTCCAGTATGAAATGTGTTATACAAATATCCTCCAGATCCTGGATCTTTCCGGGATCCCGCTCCATGGCAGCGACCGGACCTGGGATGACCCCATCGTCATCGGAGGCGGTCCCTGCGCCTATAACCCGGAGCCCATTGCCGAGTTTTTTGATCTGTTTTACATTGGAGAAGGAGAGACCGCATACCGGCAGCTGATCGATATTTACAAAGACAGCCGGAAAAATGGCGAGTCCAGGGAGACGTTTTTAAAACGGGCGGCCGGAGTGCCGGGAATCTACGTTCCGTCCCTGTATGAGCCGGAATACCATGAGGACGGCACCTTAAAGGCGTTCCGTCCCACCTGTCCGGAGGCCCCGGAAAAGGTCGTAAAGCAGTTGGTCCTGGATATGACGGAGGCCGTGTATCCGGAAAAGCCCCTGGTGCCGTTCATCAAGGTGACCCAGGACCGTGTGGTCTTAGAGATCATGCGCGGCTGTATCCGCGGCTGCCGGTTCTGTCAGGCAGGCATGATCTACCGGCCGGTGCGTGAAAAGAACGTGGAGCGGCTGAAGGACCTGGCATATAAGATGCTGAAAAATACGGGGCACGAGGAGATCTCCTTAAGCTCCTTAAGCTCCAGCGATTACCGTTCCCTGGAGGAGCTGGTGCGTTTCCTGATCGAGGAATTCCATGGAAAGGGAGTCAACGTATCCCTTCCTTCTTTAAGGATCGATGCATTCTCTCTGGACGTGATGAGCAAGGTACAGGATGTGAAAAAAAGCAGTCTGACCTTTGCGCCGGAGGCTGGTTCCCAGAGGCTCCGTGACGTGATCAATAAGGGACTTACTGAGGAGGAGATCCTTCAGGGAGCCGCCGATGCCTTTAAGGGAGGCTGGAACCGGGTGAAGCTGTATTTCATGCTGGGCCTTCCCACAGAGACGGTGGAGGATATGGAGGGCATTGCCCTTTTATCTGAGAAGATCGCAGAGGAGTATTATGAGATCCCCAAGGACCAGAGAAACGGAAAGGTCCAGGTGGTGGCCAGCACGTCCTTCTTTGTGCCAAAGCCCTTTACGCCTTTCCAGTGGGCCAGGATGTCCACTAAGGAGGAATTCCTGGATAAGGCACGGGTGGTCAACCGCAAAATGAAGGAGATGCTGAACCATAAGAGCCTGAAATACAACTGGCATGAGGCCGATGTAACAGTTTTAGAGGGCGTACTGGCCCGGGGAGACCGGAGGGTGGCCGCCGTCATCGA
>OHMP01000994.1_pt1 | contig 12040 bp, 21 predicted proteins | sample 1569341 | NCBI WGS metagenome assembly OHMP01 (sample SAMEA3879584, study PRJEB24766) | human gut metagenome | biome: human-associated habitat; feature: feces | place: USA | collected 1985/1987 | reverse complement strand
ACGGGCAGGTCAATGTCTTCGCGGGCGGGCAGCTTCACAACGGTGCCCTTCAGCGCGTTTTTCTCGCGCTCCAGCCACTGGGGCAGGGTCACCATGGGGGCGTCCTCGCCGGTCAGCTTGCTGAATTTCACGGAAGAACGGCTGGCCGCCGCCACTTCCACAACATCACCGGGCTTTATCAGATAAGAGGGGATGTTCACCTTTTTGCCATTGACCGTAAAGTGCGCATGGGTCACCAGCTGGCGTGCCTCGCGGCGTGTACCGGCAAAGCCCAGACGGTACACAACGTTGTCCAGGCGGCGCTCCACCAGGATCAGCAGGTTCTCGCCGGTCTTGCCGGGCATACGGGCGGCCTTCTCATAGTACATCCGGAACTGCTTCTCCATGATGCCGTAGACGAACTTGACCTTCTGCTTCTCGGTCAACTGGAGGGCATACTCGCTCTTCTTCTTTCTCATCTGGCCGCCGGGATTGCGGTTGCTCTCCTTCTTGGCATAGCCCATGGCGGCAGGAGAAATGCCCAGCGCACGGCAGCGCTTGGCGATAGGCTGCATATTCTTTGCCATTTGTTCTTCCTCCTTCTCTTACACGCGGCGGCGCTTCGGCGGACGGCAGCCGTTGTGGGGAATGGGAGTCACGTCCTTGATCAGGGTGACTTCCAGGCCGGTTGCCTGAAGCGCACGGATAGCGGACTCACGGCCAGCGCCGGGGCCCTTGACATAGACCTCAACGGTCTTCATGCCGTGCTCGATGGCGACCTTAGCAGCGGTCTCAGCAGCAGACTGAGCTGCAAACGGGGTGCTCTTGCGGCTGCCACGGAAGTTCAGGCTGCCAGAGGAGCACCAAGACACAGCATTGCCCTGCAGGTCGGTGATGGTGACCACGGTATTGTTGAACGTAGACTGGATATGAGCCTGACCGGCTGCGATATTCTTGCGCTCTTTCCGCTTCATGCGGACGTTTGCGCCCTTCTTGGCGTTATTAGCACTTGCCATTTCTCAGATCCTCCTTACTTCTTCTTGTTGGCGACCGTGCGCTTCGGGCCCTTGCAGGTACGTGCATTGGTCTTGGTGCGCTGGCCACGGCAGGGCAGGTTCTTGCGATGGCGGGTGCCACGGAAGGACTGGATCTCAACCAGGCGCTTGATGTCCAGAGCCACGTTGCGGCGCAGATCGCCCTCAACGAGGATGTTAGCCTGATCGATGTAGTCACGGATCTTAGCCTCATCATCGAGGGTCAGGTCCTTGACGCGGGTATCGGGGTTGATGCCAGTGGCAGCCAGGATCTTGTTGGCCGTGGTCTGGCCGATACCATAAACATAGGTGAGACCCACCTGAACGCGCTTCTCGCGGGGCAGGTCAACGCCGGCAATACGTGCCATAGTAGTATCCTCCAAAAATCATCCCATGTCAGTGTCGGGGTCTGCGCCGGGACTCTACGCACTTGACCCCCAGGCGCCCGAATTAGCCCTGGCGCTGCTTATGCTTGGGGTTCTGGCAGATGACCATCACGCGGCCCTTGCGGCGGATGACCTTGCACTTTTCGCAGATGGGTTTCACGGAAGGCTTGACCTTCATGATGTTGAACCTCCTTTTGGATAATGCCCTGACGCTTACTTAGAGCGCCAGGTGATGCGGCCCTTAGAAAGATCATAGGGCGACATTTCTACGGTGACCTTGTCCCCGGGCAGGATACGGATGAAATTGGTCCGCAGCTTGCCGGAGATGTGCGCCAACAGGACATGGCCGCTGGGCGTGAGCTTCCCAGTGTTTTTGTCCTCGCTCAACATTTCCACCTTAAAGATGGCGTTGGGCATGGCCTCGCGCACGATGCCTTCGATCTCGATGACGTCTTCTTTAGACAAGCTCTTTGCCTCCTCATTGGATCTGCTCAGTTTGTCATATGGACGGACAGGCGGCAGTGATCGCCACATGCTTTTTCTCCTGCGGCACAAAATCCGCAAAACAGACAGAGTATCCCCGTCTGCCGAGAAAGCATCTGGCTGCCACGGCCATTTATAGATTATACACCTTTGAGAAGCATTTTGCAAGAGTTTTTTCCGTATTTCCGATAAAAATTTCCGCCCTCCTTTGAGGGCGGAAATCTTTGCTCCAGTTTTGCGCGACTGCACGGCAGAGTGAAATTTTTTTCACAAAAACTTAGCAAGTTTGCACAAATCCGGGCTTACAATGTAAAGTTCGGGTCCTCCCAGCCAAGGGTCAGGATCTCGGTGCGGTCCTTCAGGATGGCAATGGAATGTTCAAAATGTGCAGCCATGCCGCCATCCCGGGTCTTTACCGTCCAGCCGTCCGACAGGGTCTTGATCTTGCTGTCGTACTGGCAGATCATCGGCTCAATGGCGATGGTCATGCCCGGGACCAGCCGCGGCCCCCGGCCGGGGGTGCCGTAGTTGGGCACTTCGGGATCCTCATGCAGCTCACGGCCGGTGCCGTGGCCTACGAACTCCCGCACCACACTGAAACCAGCCGCCTCACAGTAGCTCTGCACAGCATGGCCGATATCTCCAATGCGGTTGCCCGCCACTGCCTGGGCAATGCCCAGATGCAGTGCCTCTTTGGTGACCTCCAGCAGGCGGCGGACTTCCAGGTCCACCTTGCCCACCGCATAGGTGCAGGCATTGTCTCCGTTGAACCCATCCACTTTTGCACCGGTATCGATGCTGACGATATCGCCCGGGCGGATGATCTGGTCGTGAGAGGGGATGCCGTGGATGACCGTGTCATTCAGGCTGATGCAGGCCGAACCCGGGAAACCATACAGTCCCTTGAAGTTGGGCTTGCCGCCATGCTTGACGATAAAATCCTGGATCAGCTTATCCAGCTCCCAGGTCGTCATACCGGCTTCGATATGCTCTCCGCCATATTTCAGGGCGGCAGCGCTCAGGGCATTGGCCCGCCGCATCCCGTCCAGTTCCTTCGCATTCTTGATCTGGATCACCGTTATTACGCCTCCAAAGCCTTCATTACTTCGGCCGTGGTCTGCTCGATGGAGCTGCAGTGAGGGATCACGGCCAGCTTGCCGCGGCTGCGGTAGAACTCCACCAGGGGCTCGGTCTGCTCATGGTATGCCTTCAGCCGGCCCAGCACGGTCTCCGGCTCATCATCCTTGCGGATGACCAGCTTGCCGCCGCAGGCATCGCAGATGCCCTCCACCTGGCTGCGCTTGGACTGGATGTGGTAGCTGGCGCCGCACTTTTCGCAGACGCGGCGGCCGCTCATCCGCTGGGTGATGACCTCATCCGGCACGCTCAGCTCCAGCACCTTGTCGATGCGGATGCCCATGGTTTCGATCGCTTCTGCCTGTGCGATGGTGCGGGGCACACCGTCCAGGATAAAGCCGTTGGCACAATCTGCCTGTGCCAGGCGGTCATTCAGGATGCCAATGATGACCTCGTCCGGCACCAGTGCGCCAGCATCCATGTAGCTTTTTGCCTTCAGGCCCATTTCGGTGCCTTCCTTCACAGCAGCGCGCAGGATGTTGCCGGTGCTGATAGAGGGGATGTTCAGCTTAGCGCAAATGATCTCGGCCTGCGTGCCCTTGCCTGCGCCGGGTGCGCCCAACAGGATCAGGTTCATAGATTTGCTCCTTCCTTGATGCATATACATATTAAGAGCGGCTTTTGGGCAGCAGGTCAAGCCCCGCTGCCCAAAAGCACACCCTATGCAAAAAAGCACTGAAAAGTCCGAGGCTTGCTCTCCTTTCCAGTGCTTTCTCACATCTGTGCTTTTTTAGTTCAGTTCAGATCAGCCCAAAAAGCCTTTGTGGTTGCGCATCGTCATAAAGCTGTCCAGGCTGCGGGTCGTATCCAGCACCACGCCGACAACGATCAGCAGGCTGGTACCACCGAGCTGGATGCTCATTCCGGTCAAGTTGCCCAGGACGATGGGCAGTACAGCCACCACAGCCAGGAAGATGGACCCGAAGAGGGTGATCTTGTTCAGGGTGTGGGTGATGAAATCGCTGGTGGGCTTGCCGGGACGGAAGCCGGGGATCGAGCCGTTGTTGCGGCGCAGATTGTTCGCGATCTCAACAGGGTTGTACTGGATGGCCACATAGAAATAGTTAAAGGCCAAGATCAGCAGCAAGTAGATCACAACGTACAGCCAAGAGGTGTAGTTGAATGTGTGGAAGAACGCATACAGGAACGGATGCGCTGCCTGGTCGATCTGCAAAAAGCTGCCGATGGTGCCGGGAATGGACACCAGAGAGGAAGCGAAGATGATGGGCATAACGCCGCTCATATTCAGCTTCAAAGGCAGGTAGCTGTTCTGCCCGCCCATCTGCTTGCGGCCCACCACCCGTTTTGCATACTGGATGGTGATGCGGCGCTCGGCATTGGTCATGACCACGATGAACACGACGACGACCAAAGCCAGAACAGCCAGCAGCGGCAGGAAGATGTAGAACTGGGGCTCGCCAGCCGCAGCCCGGGTCAGCAGACCCTTGACTGTGGTGTACAGCGAGGACCAGCTGGACACGATGGAAGCAAAGATCAGCAGGGACAGGCCATTGCCGATGCCCTTATCGTCGATCTGCTCACCGCACCAGGTGATCAGCTGCGCGCCTGCGGTAAAAGTAGCAATGATGATCACAGCGGTAAAGATGCCTGCTGCGCCGGTCGTGTACTTCAAGGCGCCCATGTTGCGCACCACGAAGTAGTAGCCCAGACTCATCACCAGCGCAATGCCACCGCCGACATAGCGCGTGATCTGCTGCATTTTCTGCTGACCGTCCGCTTCCTTGGCCATGTTTTCCAGGGACGGGATAGCAACGGTAAGCAGCTGCACGATAATGGATGCGTTGATATAGGGTGTCACACCTAACGCGAAGAGCGTGCATCGGGACAGTGCGCCGCCGCTCATCATATCAAGATACGAGAGCATATCGCCGTTGGAGAACATCTGCGTCAGCGCAGAGCTCGTAATGAACGGCACCGGGATCGCACAGCCCAGACGGTAAACCACGAGGATCGCCAGCGTGAACAGGAGACGATTTTTAAGCTCGGGGATCTTCCATGCGTTTCGGAATGTTTGAAGCACCTTACATCACCTCAGCCTTTCCGCCTGCCTTCTCGATTTTCTCTTTGGCAGAAGCGGAATAGGCTGCGGCCTTGACGGTCAGAGCCTTGGTCAGCTCGCCGTTGCCCAGGATCTTGACGCCATCCAGGGCCTTCTTGACCAGACCCTTCGCCTTCAGGGCCTCGGTATCGACGACATCGCCAGCATTGAAAGCAGCCTCCAGGTCAGCCACATTGACGATGGCATACTGGGTTGCGAAGATGTTGTTGAAACCGACCTTGGGCAGGCGGCGTGCCAGAGGCATCTGACCACCCTCAAAACCGGCGTGCTTCACGCCGGAACGGGCCTTCTGGCCCTTGCTGCCGAAACCGGCAGTCTTGCCATTGCCGGAGCCAATGCCACGGCCCTTACGGGTCACGCGCTTGTTGGCGCCGGGGATCGCGTGGATTTCATGAAGCTTCATTGCGTGTACCCCCTGCTGTTACGCTTCGGTGACGCTGAGCAGGAAGCCGATCTTAGCGATCTTGCCCTGCGTAGCGGCATTGTCAGGCTGAACGGTAACGTCGCCCGGCTTCTTCAGGCCGAGGGCTTCGGCGGTAGCGATCTGCTTTGCGCCGCGGCCGATCAGGCTCTTCTTCAGCTCGATCTTGAGCATCTTGTCTGCCATGGTGTGTTACCTCCTTAACCCAAAATTTCTTTCACGGTCTTGCCGCGCTTCTCAGCGACGGACTCGGCGCTGACCAGGCCGCACAGGCCCGCGAAGGTAGCAGAGACAACGTTGATGGGGTTGTTGGAACGCATCGACTTGGCGCGGATGTCCTTAATGCCCGCAGCCTCGATGACCGCACGCACAGGGCCGCCGGCGATCATACCGGTACCGGGGGCAGCCGGCTTCAGCAGAACAGCGCCAGCGCCGTACTTGCCGATGATCTCGTGGGGGATGGTGGTGCCCTTGGTGGCGATCTTGTGCATATTCTTCTTAGCAGCGGCCTCACCCTTGCGGATAGCCTCGGGCACCTCGCCCGACTTGCCGATGCCGTAGCCGATGCTGCCCTTGCCGTCGCCCACAACGACCAGAGCGGCAAACTTCATGACGCGGCCGCCCTTGACCGTCTTGGAAACGCGGTTGATGGAGACAACCTTGGTGATCATGCCGTCGTCTTCACGGTTTCTCATAGCCATACTGTGTTTCCTCCTCTCATCACAGCTTCAGGCCGCCCTCACGGGCGCCATCAGCCAGGGCCTTCACACGGCCATGATAAACGTAGCCGCCGCGGTCGAACACGACCTCGGTGATGCCCTTCTCCAGGGCCTTGGCGGCGATCTTCTTGCCGACCTCGGCAGCGGCCTCGACGTTGCCGCCGTTGCCGTTGAAGTCCTTCTCCATGGTAGACGCCGACACCAGGGTCACACCCTGCTCATCATCAATGATCTGGGCGTAGATGTGCTTGGCGGAGCGGAAAACATCCAGGCGAGGACGTGCGGTGGTGCCGCTGATCTTGTTACGAACGCGGCGATGACGACGAAGACGAGCTTCGTTCTTGTCGATCTGCTTAACCATTGTCTTTCACTCCTTACCTTATTTCTTGCCCTTGCCGGCCTTGCCTTCTTTGTGCTTGACAACCTCGCCCTTGTAGCGGATGCCCTTGCCCTTGTACGGCTCGGGCGGCTTCTTGGCGCGGATCTCGGCGGCGTACTGGCCAACCTTCTGCTTGTCAATACCGGTAACGGTGAAGTTGTTGGGATCCTGCCAGGTGATGGTCACGTCCTCGGTATCGGGGACGATCACCTGGTGGGAGAAGCCCAGGTTCAGAACCAGGTTGGAACCCTGCTTCTGGCAGCGCAGGCCGACGCCCACGATCTCCATGTGCTTCTCGTAGCCATTGACCACGCCATTGACCATGTTGGCAATGTTGGTGCGGGTCAGGCCGTGCAGGCTGCGTGCCTGGGCTTCGTCATTGGGGCGGGTAACCAAAACCTCATTGCCCTCGACCTTAACGGTCATCAGGGGATGATAGTTGGAATTCAGGCTGCCCTTGGGGCCCTTGACGGCGACGGTGTGTGCTGCCTCATCGACAGTGACAGTAACGCCGGCAGGAATGACGATGGGTTTTCTTCCAATTCTCGACATTGTCTTTTACCCCTTTCTTACCACACGTAGGCCAGAACCTCGCCGCCAACGTGCGCAGCACGAGCAGCCTTGTCGGTCATGATGCCCTTGGAAGTGGAAATGATCGCGGTGCCCAGGCCCTTCATGACCTTGGGCATATCCTCGCAGTTGGTGTAGATGCGCAGGCCGGGCTTAGAAATGCGGCGCAGGCCAGCGATAACGGGCTCGCCATTGGCCTGGTACTTCAGGGTGACAACGATGGTGCCCTGAACGGTGTCATTCTTCACCTGCATGCCCTTGATGTAGCCCTCGTCAACCAGAATCTGGCAGATAGCCTTCTTCATGTTGGAAGCGGGGATCTCCACAGAAGGGTGTTTGGCGCAGCTAGCGTTGCGGATGCGAGTCAGCAGGTCCGCGATAGGATCAGTAATCTGCATGCCACTAACCTCCTTAGATTAGCTCTCAGTGTTTTTATAATGATACCGCCCCGAAACGGTAAACACGGCCCGGGGCGGATATCCGACAAATTCCGGCCCCGGTTAATTACCAGGAAGCCTTCTTGACGCCCGGGATCTCGCCCTTGTAGGCCAGCTCACGGAAGCACACACGGCACACGCCGTACTTGCGCAGCACGGAGTGGGGACGGCCGCAGATGCGGCAGCGGGTGTATGCACGGGTGGAGAACTTAGCAGGACGGGACTGCTTGAGCTTCATAGACAGTTTAGCCATTGTTGTAAAATTCTCCTCCCTTAGTTGTTCTCGAACGGAGCGCCCAGAGCCTTCAGCAGCTCCTTGCCCTCTTCGTCGGTCTTAGCGGTGGTAACAAAGCAGACATCCATGCCGCGGACAGCATCGACCTTATCGAAGTCGATCTCGGGGAAGATGATCTGCTCCTTGATGCCGCAGGCAAAGTTGCCGCGGCCGTCGAAGCCGTTGCCGTTGATGCCGCGGAAGTCGCGAACACGGGGCAGAGCCACGTTGAAGAAGCGATCCACGAACTCATACATACGCTCACCGCGCAGGGTGACCTTGCAGCCGATGGGAGTGCCAGCGCGCAGCTTGAAGTTAGCAACGCTCTTCTTAGCACGGCAGACCACAGCCTTCTGGCCGGTGATCTGGCCCAGATCCTTCATGACAGCGTCCAGGATCTTCTCGTTCTCCTTAGCCTCGCCGCAGGCCACATTGATGACCACCTTGTCGAGCTTCGGGATCTGCATAACGCTCTTGTAACCGAACTTCTTGTTCAGAGCAGGAGCAATTTCATTGACATACTGTTCTTTCAAACGAGCCATTGTTCCTTACTCCTTTCTTACAGCTCAGCGCCGCACTTCTTGCAGACGCGGACCATCTTGCCGTCCTTCTCGACGTGGCCCACACGCACGGCCTTGCCGCACTTGGGGCAGATGGGCATGACCTTGCAGGCGTACAGAGCGCCCTCGGCCTTAACGATACCGCCCTGCTCGCCCTGACGGCGGGGCTTGACGTGCTTGGTAACCATGTTCTGGCCTTCAACAATGACCTTGCCTTCGGCGGGGCTGACCTGCAGAACCTTGCCGGTGTGGCCCTTGTCCTTGCCGCTGATGATCATAACGTTGTCGCCGGTTTTAACATGAAGATGATTCATAATTTAAAACCTCCTTACAGCGATTCCGGAGCCAGGCTCAGGATCTTGGTGTAGCCGGCCTCACGCAGCTCGCGGGCAACAGGTCCAAAGATACGGGTGCCCTTGGGGCTCTTGTCGGCCATAACGATAACGGCGGCGTTCTCATCGAAACGGATGTAGGAGCCGTCGTCGCGGCGGACGCCATGCTTGCTGCGCACGATGACAGCCTTGACGACGTCGCCCTTCTTCACAGTGCCGCCCGGGGCTGCCTTCTTGACAGAGCAGACCACAACGTCACCAATGTTTGCGTATCTCTTGCGGGTGCCGCCCAGCACACGGAAGCACATCAGCTCCTTGGCACCGGTGTTGTCGGCAACTTTGAGATAAGTTTGCATCTGAACCATTTCAGATATCTCCTTTCAAACTGTTCAAAGCAGCGGACGAAGGTTTAATTACTTCGCCTTCTCAACGATACGGACCAGGCGCCAGCGGACGTCCTTGCTCAGGGGGCGGCACTCCATGATCTCGACGCGATCGCCGATGCCGCACTCGCTCTTCTCATCACGAGCCTTGAACTTGACGGTACGCTTCAGGATCTTCTTGTACAGGGGGTGCTGCACGCTGTCCTTCACGGCAACCACGATGGTCTTATCCATCTTGTCGGACACGACGATACCGACGCGGGTCTTTCTCAGATTACGTTCTTCCATCGTTTAACCTCCTTACTGCTTCTCTGCCAGAACGGTCATCACACGAGCGATGTCCTTCTTGACTGCCTCGATGCGGCCGGGGTTCTCCAGCTGGTTGATGGCATGCTGGAAGCGCAGGTTAAACAGCTCAGACTTCAGATCTGCCAGCTTGCTGGTCAGTTCTGCGGTCTGCATCTCGCGGAGTTCATTAGCCTTCATTGGTGCCATCCTCCTTCACGGAGTCCTCACGGACCACAAATTTGCACTTAACGGGCAGCTTGTGCATTGCCAGGCGCAGAGCCTCGCGAGCGGTGGTCTCATCCACATCCGCCAGCTCAAACAGCACGCGGCCGGGCTTGACCACTGCCACCCAGTATTCGGGAGAGCCCTTACCGGAGCCCATGCGGGTCTCGGCCGGCTTCTCAGTAACGGGCTTATCGGGGAAGATCTTGATCCACACCTTGCCGCCACGCTTGATGTAACGGGTCATGGCAACACGGGCTGCCTCGATCTGGTTGGACTTGATCCAGCACGGCTCAGTGGCGATCAGGCCATACTCACCGTTGGAGATTTTATTTCCTCTTAAAGCTTTACCGGCCATCGTTCCGCGGAACTGTTTGCGGCGCTTTACTCTCTTAGGCATTAACATTATTTATCGCTCCCTTCCTTATTTCCCTTAGTAGGAAGTACTTCGCCTTTGTAGATCCAAACCTTAACGCCTGTCTTGCCGTAGGTTGTATCTGCCTCAGCGAAACCATAGTCAATATCTGCTCTTAATGTCTGAAGCGGGATAGTTCCCTCGCTGTAAAACTCTGTACGCGCGATATCAGCGCCGCCAAGACGTCCGCCTACGGCAGTCTTGATACCAAGAACGCCAGCCTTCATGGAACGGCCCATGGTGGACTTCATGGCACGACGGAAGGAAACACGGTTCTCTAACTGCTGTGCGATGGACTCAGCTACTAACTGGGCATCGCGGTCCGGTCTCTTAACTTCCTTGATATCTACAAACAGCTTCTTGTCGGTCATCTTCTGGACTTCAGCTTTTAATTTCTCGATCTCAGCTCCGCCCTTACCGATCACAACGCCCGGTTTTGCTGTATGAACGATGATCTTGATTCTATCAGAAGCGCGCTCGATTTCGATCTTGGAAATGCCGGCGCTGTATAATCTCTTTTTCAGGTATGTTCTGATCTCGTGGTCCTCGATCAGGTTGTCAGCGAAATCAGCTTCAGCATACCATCTGGAATCCCAGTCTTTAATAACACCGACTCTCATGCCGTGTGGATTAACTTTCTGTCCCATAACTGCCTCCTATCTCTCATTGAGCACAATCGTGATATGGCTCATTCTCTTCTCGATCCTGTAAGCTCTGCCCTGTGCTCTCGGTTTTACTCTCTTCATGGTCGGTCCCTTGTTTGCGTAGCACTCCTCCACATACAGGTTCTCGGCACTCATACCGTTGTTATTTTCTGCGTTTGCGATAGCAGACTTTAATAATTTCTCAATTAAGCTGGACGCATATCTGGGATTGTAAGTTACAATACCAAGTGCAGTCTGAACATCTTTGCCTCTGATGGCATCTAATACGAAACAAGCCTTCTGAACAGATACTCTTGCATAAGACAGCTTTGCAGAGGGTCTTGTATCTTTATTTGCATTTCTTTCTCTCTTAATCTGACTTCTATGTCCCTTAGCCATTGATAAAACCTCCTTTCAAAGCGTCTTAGTTATTTACGACCGGACTTCTTCTCGTCTTTTCCGTGGCCTCTGTAAGTTCTTGTAGCAACGAACTCACCGAGCTTGTGGCCTACCATATCCTCTGTTACGTATACCGGTACATGCTTTCTTCCATCATGTACTGCGATTGTATGACCAACCATCTGCGGGAAGATCGTAGAACGGCGGGACCAGGTTTTGATAACCTGTTTCTGTCCGGCAGCGTTCAGTGCATCTACTTTTTTGAGGATGCTTGCGTCAGCAAACGGTCCTTTTTTCAGTGATCTAGCCATTGATTCTTTCCTCCTTATTTAATAGCCTTACCGTCTCTTCTTCTTACAATCAGCTTGTTAGAAGCTTTGTTTTTCTTGCGGGTCTTAAGACCAAGTGCCGGTTTACCCCACGGTGTACACGGACCCGGGCGGCCGATACCTGTCTTACCTTCACCACCACCGTGCGGATGGTCATTCGGGTTCATAACGGAACCGCGAACTGTAGGTCTGATACCCATGTTGCGCTTACGTCCAGCTTTACCGATGTTAATCAGGTTGTGATCTCCGTTTCCGACAACGCCGATAGAAGCACGGCATACGATCGGAACCATTCTCATTTCACCAGATGGCAGACGCAGTGTTGCGTATTTGCCTTCTTTAGCCATTAACTGAGCGCCGTTTCCAGCAGAACGAACCATCTGTCCGCCCTTTCCAGGATGAAGCTCGATATTGTGAATCATAGTACCAACCGGAATCATTTCCAGAGGAAGGCAGTTACCTACACGAACCTCTGCTTCCGGTCCGTTCATAACCTTCTGGCCTACTTTTAAGCCTTCCGGAGCAAGGATATATGCTTTCTCACCATCTGCATAGTTGATAAGTGCAAT
>OHMP01000992.1_pt1 | contig 12067 bp, 12 predicted proteins | sample 1569341 | NCBI WGS metagenome assembly OHMP01 (sample SAMEA3879584, study PRJEB24766) | human gut metagenome | biome: human-associated habitat; feature: feces | place: USA | collected 1985/1987 | reverse complement strand
AAAATTAGATATTAAACCTTTTGCAATTCGAGACGACAAAAAATTTTATATGGGGACTTTCGACATAGAAAAAACATCGAAAAAATTCAAAACTTTTGGAGCAAAGAAATATATTTCTATTTATGAAGATGAACGAAAGTGTCATACAGTGAAAATTACAGTAGCAGGCTGTTCAAAAGAGCAAGGTAGTAATTACATTGTAGAACAAGCAAGAAAAAAAGTTTTTAATTATTTACTAAAACAACGAGAATGCTCATATAGTTTACAAAAATCTTATAAAATTAAACGAGCTAAAAAATATAATCATATTTCTAATTCAGTAGTAAAACAAGTTGATGACATTTTTAAAATTGGTCTAATTATTCCAATAGAAAAATCGGGCAGAAATGTAGCATATCGAGTTGACAGTGTTGGAAAACAGAGATTGACAGATTATAACAATGTAACTACAGAAGAAGTTACAACGTCGTCACTTGCAATGGTCGAAACGACGTACGAGTTAGGAATCACGAATGATTACGAAAGACTTTTAAAAGAGTGTAAGATTTTTTTATGGGGGTAGCGAATGGCTAAAGTATTATTTCAACCGAAAAAGTTTTCTGAAAATGAGTTCAAAAAGTTACTTAAGATCGAAGATTTAACGGAAAAAATTAAGCAAGTAGAAAGCTATAGAAGTACTGCGAATAGTAGAATCAGAAGATTAGCAAAAGCTAATCTTCTGGGAAGTTCTCAGCCTTTTACAGATATTTTTAGAACTTCTGAGCGTGAATTTTTCAAAAAAGTGACAGATGAAAAAGACGTGAATCGTTTAATAGCTAACTTATCACATTTCTTAACATCGAGTCGAACGACGAAAACGGGTTTAAAAAGTTATAATGAACGTATAGAAAAAGCAAGAAATACTTTGAATGAGAAATTTAGAGATAACGGATCTAAAGTTCAAATTAAAGATAACGATACACTTATGCGGTTTTTTGAAAGTGATGTCTACAAAGACAAGCGAAAATATTCAAATTCAGAGGAATTAGTAGAAATATTTTATGAAGAATATTATGACAGTCAAACAGATTGGAATGTAGTCATAAAGAAGTTTGAAGATTTTGCAAATTCTGAATTTTTAGAAGCTGAAATAGCATATAAAAAGAAAAAAGCGGAACAGTTAAAAAGAAAATATGAAAAGATGAAGAGGTGAAAAGATGTTTATTGATGTAGAAAACGATTTGAATAAAAATTTTTTCTTAACGATGATATATTCGGCACGGACCGGCGGGAAGACTTATTCAACTGTGAATTATGCTTACAAGATGATTTCTGAAAGCTTTGACGGGAAAAATGTAAATAAAAAATTCTTTTATATCAGACGTCGCTATAAAAATGAATTAGAATTTGCAAAAAATACTTTATTTTCACGTTTTGCTGACGTTGAAAATAATGGCAGACGTTTCTATCTCAAGCGAGGGAATAAAAAATTTTTATGTGGGCGGTGTGCGGCATTATCAGAGTTAAAGAGCAGAGGTCTTGAAATTGAAGATCTTTCTCTTATTATATTTGATGAATTCACAATAAAGCAAGGCGAAACTTATTTGAATAATGAATTTAATATATTTGCGTCTATGCTAGATACAATAGTTCGATTGCGTGAAAATGTTCAGATAATTTTGTTAGGTAATGCAAATATGTTTTATAATCCTTATACTATAAATCTGAATATCAAGCGACAAGATGAGTATATAGATTTCAATCGTTCTATATATTTAAAAATTTATTCATCTGAGATCACGACAGAAAGACAAACTTCGTGTGTGGCGAAATTGTTGGCAGGGACTGCTTATGATGAATGGGCTTCTTCTGTTGATTTTGAAGAAGATCATTATCTTAATATAGAAAAAGTTTCTAAAAATTCTAAAGTAGTATGTACTGTAGAATACAATCAATTTATTTTTGCTTTCTTAGTTGACAATTTAGAAAAAAAGATATTTATAAAAAAAGTTACAAAAAAGCATCAAAATCACTACACATTTTCTCTAAAAAATATATCTGATACAGTGAAATTATTTTCATCATATCATCCATTTTTTAAATTTTTCAGACAAATGTATACAGTTGGAAAAGTGTATTTCAATAATGTTGAAACAAAGTCTGAATTTTTAGACATATTAAACTTGATTATATCGACATAATATGCTATAATTATTACGAAAGGACAAGTTGAGAACTTTTAGTAGTTCGTTTTTTCATGAAGGGGGGTTCAACTCCCCCCCAATAAGGAGGAAAAAAAATGAATGAAATTATAAACATGATTAGCTCAGTCGGTTTTCCGATTTTCGCGTGCTGTTGTATTTCATATTATGCTTATAAGCAAACACTTTTGCATAAAGAAGAAGTTTTACAATTAAAAGATACAATAGATAGAAATACAACAGTTTTAGAAAAAATTTTGACAAAATTAGATATGTTTTCAGATAAGGAGTAAATTGTATGAAAATTCTTTTAATTGCTGGTCATGGCGATGGCGATCCGGGGGCGATCGGGAACAACTATAAAGAATGTACATTGACAAGAAATTTTATTCAGGAGGTTTATAATTTAAGTTCTGAGTTTAGCGAAGAATTAGAACTTACATTGTATGACACTTCTAAAGATTGTTACAAAGAAAATAAAAAAGGAAATATTGTTGATTTTTCAAAATATGATTATACAATAGAAATTCATTTTAATTCTTTTTCTGACACTTCCGCTCATGGAAGTGAAATTTTAATGCATCCAGATCAAAAAGTGACTTTTGAGCGCTCTTTTCTGGCAGAAATGAAAAAATTAGGCTTTACAAATCGAGGTTTAAAATTGCGTGATGATTTGCTTAATATGAATATCGCAAGAAAGCAAAATGCAAATTATTGCTTAGTTGAAGTATGCTTTATATCATCAAAAGCGGATATGGATCGCTATATTGCATCAACGAAAAATATTTTTAAAAGTTTTCTGACCACTTTAGAAGAAACTTTTAATCTTGCTTCTTCTCATTTTTATCGTCTGCAATGCGGAGCATTTAAAAGTAAACAAAATGCAATCAATTACAAAAAAGAATTATCTGAAAAATATGGACTTGATTGCTTTGTTGTAGAGGTAAATTAAAATATGGGGGAAGATGTCTTTATAAATGGTTGGTGGGTCGCTTATTTTCCACAAAGACCGCTACATTCACTTGAACATACAGAACATAATTACTGGATGTTAGCTCTTTCGTTGAAAGAACGTGGTTGGACAGATCACGCAGTGGCTGGAGTTTTAGGTAATATTCAATATGAGAGTGCTTGTAATCCGGGTTCGTGGGAATATTGTGCCGAAGTGGAACATCAAGACTATCAAGGTAGCTGCGGCTATGTGCCGGGAGCGTACCTGTTTGCTTGGACACCTTGGACAAAGTATTATAATTGGGTCGTTGCGAATGGAAAAGAAGAATATGACGGTTGCGCACAATTAGAATTTTTGTTTGAAACAATCGAACAAGACTGGAATTTGTACGACGCTTACGGATTAGGCGGGAATTATTTTCCGACTTGGCAAGATTTTGCTAATTCGTCTGAATATTCTCTTGAAAAATATGCACTTGGTTGGTGCAGCTATTATGAAAAACCATCTGAAGACCCAGCTGTGAATCATGTCGCAGAACGGATCATTGCAACTGAAGAATGGTATAAACGAATTACTACCGAGTCGCCACCGCCGGGCGTGGTGGCGTGCAGTGGCACAAGCGGATGTGTCTATAAGCCACGTCTGACAGCTTCGGGGATTGACGGGGCGAAATATTGGTATTCAAATACAAATCCTTTTTTTCAAGCTGGTTTCGGTCTGCCAAACTGTACATGTTACGCTTGGGGTCGTTGGTGGGAATTGTGGGAACAAAATGGGTTAAAAGACATTCCAAAACTGCCAATTTCGGACGGTGGGCAATGGTTTTCAGACAATTCTATCTATACAGAATCACAAGAGCCTTCGCTTGGTGCAGTAGCCTGTTTTGAAGATCTGAACGGCGGTGCTGGTCATGTTGCTATTGTTGAAAAGTTGTCTAAAAATGGCAATATTACACTTTCAAATTCTGCCTACGGCGGCGATTTGTTTCTATTATCTGAAATGAATGTAAAAGATGGAATTATGTGGGGACATTTTAAATTACAAGGCTTTATTGTAAATCCCCATGCCTGTTCCTCCACACCTCGCCCTCCAGCGAAAAAGAAAAAAAGAAAAATTATATTTTATTTAAAAAAGAGGCGGTATTTATGAGTTTTAAAGAATGTTTAGAAAATTATATGAAAGACAAAACAAGTGACGAAGATCTAAAATTTATAGCAGATATTCATAATGAATATGATAAAGAAATTGAAGAACTGTCTAACAATTCAAAAGAAAAAGAGGAAGAAATACGGAAACAAGAACGAGAGCGGCTAAAATCTGAAATTTTTGGTACTTATTCTGATAATTCTAAAAATAAGAAACCAGAAAATAATCAGACAATTAATGTTACTATTGATGATTTATTTAAAAACATAAAATAAAAGGAGGAATTTATATGCAGTCAACTACATTTTACACGGGAACGTCTGAACAGGTTTTAAATTTTATTCGTGATCAGGCTTCTGCTTCTTATCAAAATTATGTCCCTGTAGCAATTCCGGGGGCGGAAAGCGTGCAGAGTATTGGTGCGATTATCATGGATAATGTCGCATTAAGGACAGAATTTTCTGACTTAATTTGTCGTATGTCTTATATGTTAGTTAATTCGCCAAAGTGGAAAAGTCCATTCAGAAAATTAGAACGTCCAGAAATGAAATTGGGAGAATTTATAGAAAATTCATTTATTGATCTTACTAAAGTTTATGGTTATGATATGAGCAGAGCAGAAAGCGAACATTTAAAAATTGAGCTACCTGATATCAAAGCATCATTTCATTATATAAATACAGCACGTGTATATCCTGTCACAATTTCACGTAAACAGTTAGCAAAAGCGTTTACTTCTGATCCAGCATTCAACTCATTCGTGAATGAGATTATTTCAAAAATGTATACATCAGAAGAGTACGATGATTATCAAGTGACGAAGTATATGATTGCAAGGGAAATTTTATTAGGACGTCAGTATTATACAGAATTATCAGTCAATTATTCTCCACAGGAATTGTCAGAAAAATTCAGAGCTATTTCAAATAAATTCACATTTATGAGAAGAGATTTCAATATTGTTGGAGTTGCAAATACTTGTGCAAAAAATGATCAAAATATTATGATTTCTGCCGATGTCGATGCAAAAGTAGACGTAAATGTCTATGCAGAAGCATTCAATATTCAATATGCTGACATGTATGCAAGAAAATTATTATATGATGATTTTGATGATTTTGATTATGAAAGACTACAAGAAATTTTAGTTGATGACGTTAATTACAGAGAATTTACTACAGATGAATTAAATTTACTGAAAAAAATAAAAGCTGTAGTATTTGACAGAGAATGGCTCATGCTGATTCCCGGATGGAAAGAAATGATTGAAGACCAGAACGGTCTTGGTGCGTATCGAAATTACAATCTACATGTAGAAAAATGCTATTCAATTAATCCTTTTGCAAATTGTGCAATCATTGCAGAAAATGGAACTTTCGGCACGATTAATTCTGTCAATTTCACTGCTCCGGCTGAATTTATAGCAAAAAGTGGAACATTTATACAGCTTGCCGCTACAGTTGTCGGCACAAATATTTATAGTAAGACAGTAGAATTCAAGCCGACTACGTTGTCTGCTTGGAATTACAAAAATGGAATTTATGAGGAGAAAGCAACTGGAAACACATTAACAAAAAGCGGTTTTCTGACAATTAAAAAAGATAGTAATACTAACGGAATTTCTATTGACGCTTATTCTGTTTTCAATCCGTCGATCAAGAAAACTACAATCATAGGAAAGGGGGTATAAACCTTTCCCATGTCTGAGATTAAAATATACGAAAATATTCCGATTATTGAACGAAAACATTATGTTTTAAATATGAATAGTCAGATAACTACTCAAACTCCAGTTTTTAAATTCACAACTAATTATCATAGATATGAAAATTATATTGATGTTCCTTGTGAATTTTCTAAGCTACAGAATTGTAATTATTGTAGCGTGGAAAATAATACAGAACTTACTTATTTTCTTTTTGTTGACAAAATTGAGTATATAAGTGCAAAGAATAGTAGACTATACACGCATTTAGATAGCTTTAGTACTTTTTTCAACGAAATTTCGTGGGGGCAATGCTTAATTGTCAGAAATCACACAAAAACAGATAATCTTTTTGAACATCTAGTACAAGAAGATATTATTCCTCAGAATATGCGAAAAAGTCGTTTTGAAATTTCTTATGATTTCTCATTAGATCACGCATTGTATGCCGCTTGTCCATATCGTGTAATGCAAGACGGAGATAAATTAGATGAATTGCAAGGCGGACTATATTACGGTGGAATTTTTCAGGGAATTGTGTATACAAAATTAGAAAAAGACCCTGGCGCTTTTATAAAATTGTTGGCAAAAGAAAATAAAATTGACAGCTTAGTATCTGTGTTTCATTTTCCAGAGAGTTTAATGCCTGATCCAAATACGACAGATGTGCCACGTGAAAACAGAACAACAACACGATTAAATTATCAGACAATAAACGGATATAAACCAAAAAACAAAAAATGTTTTACTTATCCATTTTATTATCTGACAATCGAAAATGGAGAGGGTGAAGAATTGAACATTCAATTTGAAAAACTCGAAAATCCTAATCAAATTAGCACACTTGTGTATGGCATTCCAACTCCAACAGCATCAGTAGCTTTACTAGTAGAAAATTATGACGGCGCAGGAACATTGACAGAATATAAATTTTCTGACAATAATTCGATTTTTATGCGTAATTTTCCACAAGCTTCTATAACGTCTGATTCTTACCTTGCATGGTATGCAATGAACAAAAATCAAAGAGAAGCAAGCGAAAATACACAAACTTTTAATCAGTTTAGAAGTGCTGCAAAACAAACAATTATGGGGAGTTTTCTAGGCGGAGTCGGCGGCGCAGTATCATTGACAGATTCTCTTTTTGATATGTATAACTATGCAAATGAAATAAATGCAAAATATGCAGACGCTCAGAGCTTATCAAATGTTGTGCACGGACAAGCCTCAGCAGATGCACAGTGGGTTACTTATGACAAAAGTTTTCATTCTTTTTTGAATTTTCCGACAACTGAAATAATAAAAGGAATTGATGATTATTTTACCTGTTTTGGTTATAAAATTATGAAAATTGACACTCCGTCTTTTAATAATCGACCAAAATTTACATTCATTCAAACAAACGGTTGTACTATAAAGGGCAAATTGCCCGCTATTTATAAACAAGAAATAGAATCAATCGTAAATGCTGGCGTTACAGTTTGGAAAACACTAAGCGGTTTTTTTGATTATTCTGGAAATGAGGTGTGAAATGGCAAAAAGTAGATCAAAATATTTACAAAAACAGTATACAAATAGACGTTACACAGAAAATTTTGCAGAATATAATCTTACAAAGCGTATGTATGAAGATCTTTTGTGTAATATTGTTTCAAGTATGTATATTTGGGACATACCGCCGGAATTATCAGAAAATAAATTTATTGACAGCAAATATATAGAAACAAATCTTTTAAATTATTCTTTAGCATGTGCAATTTCAACGGATTTTGATGTTCCGATTTTACTGCCGTTTAATGCTTTTTCTGATCGTAATATCTATGGAGAATTTAAAGAAATACAGCTTTTTTCAATCTTTAATGGAGCAACATTTACAGCACATCTTCCAAATTATGCGACAATTTGTGACTATAATCTTGGAAATATACGAAATATAATTAATTATTATTCTGACTTTTTTACTTGTATTGATATGACGCAGAATATTAATTTAAATACTCAGAAAACCCCTTTTATCATAACTGCTGAAGATGATAATCAGAAATTGGCGATCAAAAATGTATTTGCTGAGATCGACGGGTATAAAAATGCTGTCGCTGTAGATAAATTTTTTGACAAATCAGCTATCAATGTAATAAAGTTTGACAGTCCTTTCTTATCTGATAAATTGCAAGAAATTAAAAATGCAAAGATTTTAGAATTTATGAGCTGGATTGGTATTCCGGTTCCACTCGATAAAAAAGAACGTTTAAACAATTCTGAAAGTTTACAGAATCTTGCGCTTCCGCTTGCTGGAATTTATGCCAGAATGGAAAATCGTCTATCATTTTGTGAAAAAGCAAAAAAAAGATTGAACTTAGACTTTAATGTGCGTTATAACGATCATATTTTAAGTGAGAATGGTTTTTTAGAAATGTTTACAGCAATTAAGCGAGGTGACAATCATGCTGACAATGACTCTTCAACAAATAGCCGCACTATTACAGAATAAAACAGAATATTCTTTATTATCTGATATTAATTCTGATATTAATGCTCTACGTTCCTTTTTATTTGATTTTGATTTTGATTTTTACGATGTTTCAAAAAAAGAAGAATTTTTAAACAAATGGCTGTATCATTTCTATATGCGTGAACATGCTTTTGAAACAGTTGCAATGTTTAAAATGAAAGTGCATGATTTTTTCGTCACTAATATGCCTCAATTCAACAAAGCTTTTAATTTTTATTCTGGAGAATTTGAACTTGATGAGAGTGTAAACTATACTGAAAAGTATGATTTCAACAGAGAAATGAAGAATAATGAAAATTATTCTGGAAATGGTAAAAATAATTTGAATATTACAAATAATTCAAATAATACGAGCAACGAAGTCGAAAGCGGAAGTACCCGGACAAATAATAATGTAGAAGAAAAGAACGCTTTTTCAGATACGCCAGAAGGAAGACTTTCAAATGTTGAAGAATTATCTTATTTATCAGAATATAGAAACATTTCAAATATAACAGAAAACGAGGTTCAGCATGGAAAAAAATTGGAAGGACATCAATATACAAATGACAATAGTAAACAAAACGCTGAATTTTCAGAAAATAATCAAAGAAAAAATGATACAAATGAAAAACAGACTTATCAAAAAACAGTAAAAGGAAACACGGGAGCAAGATCAATCATCTATGATTTTTCTGAATTTATTCATAATATGAGAAGTGCAGAATATTATTTTTATGAACTGAGTGATAAAGAATTGTTTTTACACACTTGGAATTTATAGGAGGGAAATAGTATGGAATATTATAAACGTTGCGGAAATGGGTGGATTGATTTAGGTCTTCCATCTGTATTATCAGACGAAATCAGTTTTCAACAGTTACTTTATAACGTTGTACACAATTTAAGTGAATTGCATGACAATTTCAAAGATTTATATGATTATACGATCAACTTTTTGCAGAATTTAGATATTGATGATAAAGTAAAAGAGTATCTAGATCAAATCGTTCATGATGGCACGCTAGCGGATCTCATCAATACAGAGTTGTTAAATCGTAAAGTTGAAAAAAAACATACATTAAATAGTTTATATTTTCAGAAAAAAGGTGTACCAGATAACGAAATTTCTGCGGAGACAATCACAGAAGAAGAATTTACTAATTTTTTAAGTGAGAAAGGTGTACCTTATATTCCAGAGGGAAATTATCAGAATATTGAAAAATTAGGAAATGTAAAGACTGCCAAAATTGGTAATTGTGAAATTTATGAGGAAAAAAGTGCAATCCCTGTCAACGTCGATCCGTTCACATTGTATAAAAATGTGAATAATGATGGAATTATTAATCATACAGTTCATACAACAAATGAAAAAAGTGTGCCGATTATTGCCGTTTCTAATATCATTTCTGACAATAGAAATACAGCAAACTTAGAAACCGCCGGAGCTGGTTTGTATTCTTATATCGAACAGAATGGCTCAGCTAGTCGAATGGCTCCCAAAGCGATATTGGGAGTATCTGTAAACAAATCTGGCGGCGACAATGACTCTACTGGCGTCGTGGGATATTCATATAAATTTGATGTCCCCGGAATTGAATCAGATCCGACTCACCCAGCAGGGGTCGGAGACTGCGCTGGTTCGGGCGGTGCTTGCTGGCAGTTGTCAAATCAAAAAGGACTTGCGATCGGCGGCGAATTTTCATGTCATCAAAATGCCGCTTCAAAAACTACAAAAAATGACGGCCCAAGTGCAAACAATAATTCTGTTTGTATTCATATGACAACAGCGTCTAATAAATCGCCTGTAGCAAATGGTTTTTTGATTGACAGTAGAGCGTTATCCGAGGGAGTCGACGGAATAAATAAAGAAGCCTATGGCTTTTGGAATTTATTTACGTTTGCTCCGTCTTCTGTCTCGCAAAATGGCGAGGGTCATGGAATTGACGGCACAAATATATTCAATTTATCGCCAATGTCTGACAATTTTCCTGATAAGGTTATGAAATTAGGAAACGCAAATATTCATTTTTCACGAGACAAAGGTAATATCCGTTTTCAGGCGGACGGTTTTGACTTTTTTGATCCGGATTTCAACAACCCCGGAATTCGGATCATTGGTAATACCCCTTTTATAAGTTTTTATAAAGGAAGAGCGGGAAGTGACGGAAAATATAATACATCAGTAAGCGGGAATATTAATTGTAGTCAAAACGGGGCGATATCTTTAAGATCGTATAACGTAAATGGAGAAAACGACATAAAAGGTGTTACAATTTCAAGCGAACTCGGTAGCTTCTTCCCGTCAAAAACGAATGAAGTCAATCTTGGCCGGCCGACATATATGTGGAAAGACATCTACGCCGCAAACGGAACGATCAATACCTCAGACGCTAGATTGAAAGACGACATCAAAGATGTGAACGAAAAAATTTTAGATGCATGGGAAGAAGTAAAAGTAAAACAATTCAAAATGAAAGAAGCGAAAGAGAAAAAAGGCGATGAAGCAAGAACGCACATCGGATGGATCGCTCAAGATATTATTGAAATTTTTAAGAAACATAACTTAGACGCTTTCAAACTTGGACTTATTTGCACTTTAAATTCTCCAGCAGAATCGGAAGAAATCGCAGAAAGTAAAGTTATTGATATCCCAGACAAGATCAACGACGCAGGAGAAATCGTTGAAGAAGGTAAATGCCATTTAGAAAAAACTGTACTACGTGAAGCAAGAGAAGCAAGAACTGAGTACGCATTACGTTATAATGAATGTATCTGTTTAGAATTAGCTTGTATAAGTAGAAAACTTGACAGGTTGATGGGCTTATAGCCCATCAATCTAAAAACTTTATAGTTCTATCACTTTCTTCTATTATATGATCTATATCACGTTTAAACAGTGCTCTCGCTGTAGCATATGATATTTCTAAAATTCTGCTAACTGATTTAACTATTGTCTTTTCTGTAAGCATTAAAAACCCCTCCAACTTTAAAGCTATTGCTTCATATACCAGTTCTGTTCTCATTCTTCCAGCAGTGATATCACTCTCATATTCAAATTGCTCATCTTTATAGTATACTGTAAAGATATCATCATTTGTAAACATATCTAATGATAATTGTAAATCAGTGCAAATAACTGTAAAACCTTGATGTTCTAACTTTATGATTTCACTGTCTAAATCAGCTAAATTTTCAATTACTACTTGCTTATAAAATCTACAATTTTCAATAGATTCATAAGTAATAGTTACTTTTTTTTGTTCTTCTACAGAAATTCCATCCTCTGCCTGTTCTGCCTGTTCTGCCTGTTCTGCGATATCTGTAAGCCATCTACAAATTACTTTGTTTCTATCATACAAGCTTTTAACTTTGTAATACTCAGCTTTATCTTTTATAAATATTGTGACTGTATCGTCTTCTACTATAAAGCTAAACCCTAAGTCGTCGAATATCTCGACCATTTTATACAATGCTTTGAGTTCATATCCTTTAGCAGTAATAACCGCCTTTCTTTCTGTGTTCTCTTTGTAAATTCCTCTGTATTTGATTGTCATATCTTTTATTCTCCTTTTCTTATAAGTGCTGTTCTT